>ERZ772885.21-NODE-21-length-134401-cov-13.173440_pt1 | contig 134401 bp, 146 predicted proteins | sample MGYA00580580_ERZ772885 | MGnify/ENA primary metagenome ERZ772885 (study PRJEB29015, sample SAMEA2737673) | human gut metagenome | biome: human gut; feature: human-associated habitat; material: faeces | place: China | collected 2012 ...
AGAACTTCAGCCTTCCAAGCTGACTACGTGGGTTCGATTCCCATCACCCGCTCCATGATGGAGCTGACACACTTACTTAGTAGGTGTGTTTTTTTATTATAAAATGATGCAATTAAGATGCAATTTTGATGTATGATGAAAGTGATGAGGTGATTTCATGAATAAAATATTAATTGTTGAAGATGAAAAATCAATCAATCGACTTATTAAAATTAATTTATCAGATGCGGGTTATAGTTGTTTATGTGCATTTGATGGTAAAGAAGCGATTGAATTAATAGATCATAATCATTTTGATTTAATTTTATTAGATATTATGTTGCCAGAAATCAATGGCTATGAATTGATGGAATATATTCGCCCTTTAGAAATCCCTGTTATTTTCTTGACCGCTAAAAGCGATGTTAAAGATCGTGTTAAGGGTTTAAAATTAGGAGCGGAAGATTATATCGCAAAACCCTTTGAAATTATAGAATTAGTTGCACGTGTAGAAACGGTACTACGCCGTTTTCATAAAACAGAAACTCTATTAAATGTTTATGATATCACGATTGATACACTTTCACGGATTGTTAAGAAAGAGGGACAAGTAATTAATTTAACAGTAAAAGAATACGATTTATTGTTGCTATTTATTCAAAATAAAAATATTGCTTTATTTCATGATCGTATTTATGAAGCTGTATGGGGAGAATATTACATGGGAGATAGTCGAACGGTTGATCTTCATGTACAAAGAATGCGAAAGAAACTAGGGTTAGAAGATAAAATTGTGCCTGTTTATAAGGTTGGCTATCGTTTGGAGGTAGAGTGATGAAATTCTTTTGGAAACTCTATTTTAGTATTATGACGATTACACTTATTTGTTTTAGTGTAGGTGGTACCATGTTGATTCAAACAAGTTTTAAAAATTCCTTTGACCGAGAGGTAGAAAGTATTTATCAAGAAAATGATATATTAGTTAATTCATTGACTCTTGAGTTATATCCCTATTTAGAAGAAATAGCACTTAAAGAAGATAGTACACAAGAACGTACGAATTTACTTAAAAATGTATTTTGTAATATGATTGTTGAAACGTTTCGAGGGAATGTTTCATTTTGCGTGCGAGATGAAAATGGAAATGTTATTTATCAAAATGATACTTTTAAGGATCAACACAAATTATTTAAGAGAATATCTCAAAATGAACGAGGATCTATTGTTTTAAAGGATAAAAATCGTTATAAGTTACAAGTGCTTCGATGCTTTTCTTTAAATGAAACAAAACTCTATTTTGAAAATGTTCGAGATATTTCAGAATTATTTTTAAATCGTGAAAGTCAATTTAGAACATTATTTTATTATACACTTGTTCTTTTGTTTGTAAGCACAATTGTTATTTTTATTGTAACAAGATGGCTTGTTTATCCAATCAAGAAGTTATCTAAAGCAACGAAAGGGATTGCTGATGGGCAGGTATTTGTTCCTGTAATGGTAAGTAGTGAAGATGAAATTGGACAGTTAACGAAAGATTTTAATACGATGGCAAAACGTTTAGAAATCACAATGAAAGAATTACATGAGGCTGTTGAAAGACAAGAGATGTTTGTAGGGAACTTTGCTCATGAACTTAAAACGCCTTTAACATCTATTATTGGTTATGGAGATATGTTGCGTTCAAAATGTTTAAGTGAGGAAGAAATCATCAATTATTCTCATTTAATTGTTGAAGAAGGAAAACGTTTAGAATCTATGTCGATGAAATTGTTAAACTTGATTGTTTTAAAAAAACAGGATTTTAAAATGTATAAAATTTCTGCTCAAACATTTTTTCAGGGAATTGAAGATACTGTAGATTTATTAATGAAAGAAAATAACATTCAATTTATTACTGAAATTGAACCCGGTGAATTGCATATTGAACCTGATTTGATGAAAACAGTTTGTTTAAACTTGCTTGATAATGCCCGTAAAGCTATTGGTAAAAATGGGAAGATATCTTTAAAAGGAACTGTAGCAAAAACAGGATATCAATTTGTAATTGAAGATAATGGATGTGGTATGGCTACAGATGAATTAGACAAAATCAAAGAGGCATTTTATATGGTTGATCAATCACGTTCTCGTAGTGCAGGAGGAGCAGGGTTAGGACTTGCCTTATGCGATCAAATTATTAAACTCCATCATGGTCTTCTTGATTTTGAAAGTGTTTTAGGGAAAGGAACAACAGTAACTGTGAAGATAGAAGGAGTGATAAATAATGAAGAAATGCAAAAATAAAATCAAGTTCATTTTTGCTATCACTGTATTAATTCTTATTTCATTAGGCCCTTTAGTTATTTCTAAAATGCAAGATAATCAATTGATTGGACATCTTCAAGTTGAAAAAATAAAAAATGAACAATCTGCTGCACAAATAAGTAAACTTTCAGTTGTAGAAAAATTAGAATTAATTATTGATTATGAAAATAGAGGGAATAATATTATTACGACAACACAAGTTCAGGATATGAATGATGAAAATGTTCAAGAGATTAAAACGATTATTAATGAACAATTAGAAACATTGAAAAGCCTTGGAATTTTAACGAACCTCAATTTTGATGAAAATTATGTATGCTATAACTATGCATTAAAACGTTATAGTAATGTGGAAAATCCAAAAAAAAGCGTACGTGTTTATCAGGTGAATTTTACAAACGGAGAAGATATTTTTAATGTAATGATCGATGCTGATACACATTTAATATATCAATACAATTATTATAATAAAAAATACAATGAAGAAACTGATGAAGAAGTTTATATTTTTGGAAGAAAATATTTAGGTTTATCTGAAAAAGAAATTCAAAAGTATTTATTTAAATTGGCATATAATTACATGTATGCAACAGGTAGTTCAAGTAATTGATACAACTTAGATGCTTCTTTTATGATATTTTTATGCATCTCTTTTATACACTAAAAGTGTAAAAGAGATGCATTTTTATTGGAAGGGGCAAGATAAAATGAAGAAAATAAAAATACTCATTATGGCATGGTTGATAGGTGGAATTATTACAAGTTTCTTTTTTATAATAAGTAAACAGCTACGTCAAAGTAATAATCAATTCGATATGATGATTAAAGTAAAAAATAATCAATGGAAATCTACAAATAGTGTCAATAATGATGATTTGTTAACATTAGTTAATTATGAAAATACCATACCTGAAAACTGGAAAGTTAATTTGGTGCGTTTGAATAACGGGCAATCAGTTGATCGCCGCATTTATAAAGATCTCATGGACATGTTACAAGCAGCAAAAAAGGAAGGATTAAATCCATTGATTTGTTCTTCTTATCGAACTTATGAAAAACAAGAAGACCTTTATCAAAATAAAGTAAAAAAATACTTAAATCAAGGGTATTCAAAAGCAGAAGCTTTTGATAAAGCAGCTTTTTGGGTAGCAAGACCACAAACGAGTGAACATCAATTAGGGTTAGCGGTAGATATTGTTTCTTTGAAAAATCAACGACTAGATCATCAACAAGAAAATACAGCAGAACAACATTGGTTGATTCAAAATAGCTGGAAATATGGCTTTATTTTACGTTATCCAACAAATAAAAATAATATCACTAAAGTAGGATATGAACCGTGGCATTATCGCTATGTTGGAAAAGTTCATGCAAAGAAAATAAAAGAATTGGGTGTTTGTTTAGAAGAGTATATTGAAAATAAAGATCAATATTGAATTTTATCAAAAAGTACATATTATTAAAAATTATTTTATCCAGTTGAGTAATGGAATTTGAATATATTTTTGTAGGAGAAGGATAAGAGAATGCAGTTTTTTATTATATTTCATTAATCTTTTACTCTTTTGAATTAAGCTGTCTTCATGATAATAGAGTAAGCAAGATTTAGGGAAAAGAGCATAACATAAAAGTAATTGTAATTCTTTTGAAGTGAGGTTGTTTTCATTAAAAATATGTTCTAATTGTTGAAGAGTAATAAAATCATTTAGATAAAGATTCAAGAGATCGTGTACAGTAAGATCTAAAGTAATATTTTCTATCTTGTAGATATCTTCAAGGGATTGAATTGTTTGATGTTGCAAACTATAAGGTATTGTTGTAGAAGAAGAAAAATAATGATTTAAAAGTTCAATAGATAGCTGACAAAGGGTAAAAAGGGTATAATAGATGATTTGGTATTCTAAAGAATTTAAGGACGTATAGATTAGAATGGATTCGTAATATTGAATCCATTCTTTTTTTATAATGTTTATTGTTTTGGCTTCTAGAGGAATAAGAGAGATAGAAATGATTTTTTGGATATCGGTTGGAATGTTTAGTAATTGATAAAGAATAAACCCTTGAGATTGCTTTTGCTGGTAAATATTATCAATGATTTTAAAAGGATTGATTTGAAGTAAAGAAATATATTTTTGATAATAGAGGGGGAAGGGTTTATTTGTAAGATAATATTTATGAGAGTCATAAGTAAAAGTAAATTGATCTTCTAAAGGAATATGATAATAATTTTGTAAGATATTTAATTTTGATACCATGAGGGCACCTCACCTTCAATTATTTCATAAACTAGAGGAATGGTATAATTTTCTTTAAAATGGTCATGATATAAAGGAACTAGAACTTGTAAAGTAATGGTTATATTTAAATCAATGGAGATTGCAAGATGATTAATGCCATAATTTTTTATCTTTTTATTAATATTTGACGATGTCAAAGAAAGTGTTTTATATTTAATAGAAAGACTTGGACCAACATTTTGTAAAAAAATATTATTAGTAAGAGAACCAAGAGGTACGCGAGCAATGATGCCTTGTTGTTTACTGATATGAAGAAGTTTTTTATTATAGGGAGAGGTGTCTTTCTTTTTATAGGTGCCATCTTCCAGCTTTAAAAGGGTTTCTTCAAGATTATTGATATAGTTTGTGGCGAGATCATTAATATAACTCATTTGAAAACTAATGGTATTATTTTCTTTTTTATAAAGCTTTTTTGTCTCTATTTTTTGAGTAAATGAAGTATGATTGATGAGTATTTGCATAAATTGATTGATTTCTTTGTGGGCGATATTTTCAATTTGAGGGGTGATACGAGATGAAAAAAAGTAAACTGTGAGAAAAAGTATAAGTATTATTATAAGAATATATTTTCCTCTTTTCATAATATCACCATTATAAATTATGTAAAAAAAAAGAAAGTAGAACAAATCTACTTTCTTCAATCTTAATAACCAGGTTTACCTAATAATTTGAACATGTTTTTCTTGTAAACTTCAACACCAGGTTGGTTGAATGGGTTTACTCCTAAGAAGTAAACTGACATAGCACATGACATTTCGAAGAAATAAACCATGTAACCAAATCCATAAGCATCCATTTTATCTAATGAAATGATGATGTTTGGTACGTTACCAGTATTAACGTGAGCATCAATAGTACCTTCGCATGCTTTTTTGTTGACATAATCAACAGATTTACCAGCTAAGTAATTTAATCCATCTAAATCATCTGGATCACTTGGAATAATCATATCTTCTTGAGGATTTTTAACTTCGAAGATTGTTTCATATAAAACTTTAGAACCTTCTTGGATAAATTGTCCTAATGAATGTAAATCAGTTGAGAATACAGCGCTGTGAGGTAAAATACCTTTATTTTCTTTACCTTCAGATTCACCGTATAATTGTTTCCACCATTCAGCAACATTGTTTAATTGTAATTCATAAGTTACAAACATTTCTGCTGAATATCCAGCTTTATTTAATAATTGTCTTGCAACACCATAACGATAAGCATCGTTTGTTTCAATGTTTGAATCATTATATTTAACCATCGCATCTTTAGCACCTTTTAACATTTCATCAATGTCGATACCAGCCATAGCGATAGGAAATAAACCTACAGCAGTTAATACTGAATAACGTCCACCGATATCATCAGGGACAACGAATGTTACATAACCTTCATCAGTTGCTAATTTTTTAAGTGCACCTTTTTCTCTATCAGTAGTTGCTACGATTCTTTCACGAGCACCTTCTTTACCATATTTCTTTTCACACATTTCTTTGAAAATTCTAAAAGAAATAGAAGTTTCAGTAGTTGTTCCTGATTTAGAAATAACATTGATAGCGAAATCTTTACCTTCAATGTATTTAGCAACTTGATTAATATAAGTTGATGAGAAAGTATTACCAACATAGATGATTTCAACTTTGTCATCAGAATATAAACCGTTGATTGCTTCAATAGCAGCACGTGCTCCTAAATAAGATCCCCCGATACCGCATACTAATAACACGTCTACTTTTTCTCTTAATTTAGCAGCTGTTTCTTTCATTAATTGAACTTCTTTTTTGTCAAAATTTTCTGGTAATTCAACCCATCCAAGGAAATCGTTACCAGCACCTGTTTTGTTTTGAATCATATCATGAATTTCTGCTACTTTTTCTTTGTATGATCCTAAATCTTCAGCTAATTTTGCTTTTGATAAATCTAATGTGATCATTTAGTTTTCCTCCATTACACCTTGTTTTAACCATTCTTCCATTGCTTGAGCTAAAGGTGAAAAACCTTTAGGTGTTTCTACAATTGGTTTTCGCGGATTTTTATAGACGAGTTTTTTGTCTTTCCTTCGAAAACGATTGTCAACAGCTTTCAAGCTTAATTTGGCGTGATTGCTAGAATGATCAAAATCAATGACTTTTACTTTAACAATATCATTAATATGAACATAACTGGCAATACTTTTAACAAATTTATCTGATATTTCTGAGATATGAATCAATCCTGTAGAACTATCAGGTAAAAGAGCAAAAGCACCGTAAGGTTGAATACCGGTTATTTTAACATCAATGATATCCCCTCGTTTGATAAGTTTTGTCACTTGATTTCACTCCTTGCGGCACTATTATAGCACAATTTAATCATATGTGTTGTATTTAATAAGGAAAAAATATAAAATATGGTGGGATTTATATGAAATAAGATCAAAGTTATAAAAAAGGAGTTTGCGAAAATGGAAAATATGGAAGAACAAATCAAAAATGTCATTCATAAATTAAGACCTTACCTTCAAAGAGATGGTGGAGATATTGAATACGTTGATTTTAAAGATGGAATCGTTTATGTAAGAATGCTTGGTGCTTGTGCAGGATGTACCATGATTGATGACACTTTAAAAGATGGTGTTGAACAAATTTTAATGGAAGAAGTTCCAGGTGTTTTAGAAGTACAAAATATTTCATCAGCATTATAGTACAAATTTCTTGCATTTATAGAGAGTTTGTAATATTATGTTTTAGTCGTTGGATTCATTATAAATTTCTTTTTACAAGTCACACTTATTTTAGGTGATGAAATTGGATGAAAAAAAGAAAAATCAAATCAAGATTGCTCATATTTTGAAAGATCTTGGTTTAGAAGATGAACTCGTAGAAAAAATGACATCATTAAAAAAAGAAGAATATCAATAAAAATAAAAAGGACTCTTATTAAGAACCATGAGATGAAGATCGATGAAGTGGTGGCAACCCTATATGTTAGAAGGTGCCTTTACTGAGCAAGTTTATTCTTGAACAATAAGAGAAAGCTTCCTAACGGCTTTCTCTTTAGGAAGCTTTTTTATTTGATAAATGAAGGAGAAAGAAAAAATGAAAGAAAGAATTTTATTTACGTCAGAATCAGTATCAGAAGGACATCCTGATAAAGTTTGTGATCAAATCAGTGATGCAATTCTTGATGAATGTTTTAAACAAGATCCTAATTCACGTGTTGCTTGTGAATGTTTTGCAACAACAAACTTAGTCGTAATTGGTGGAGAAATTACTACAAATGCGAAAGTGGATTATGAAACTGTTGCAAGAAGTGTTTTAAAAGAAATTGGTTATGATGATGAAGCTAAAGGTATGGATTATAAAACATGCAAAATCGAAGTTGTCATGGATAGTCAATCAAGTGATATTGCTCTTGGAACAAATGAAGAAGTTGGTGGTGCTGGAGATCAAGGAATTATGTTTGGTTATGCTACAAAAGAAACAGAAGGGTATATGCCTCTTGCTATTTCTATTGCTCATCATTTAGTTCGTTATGCTTCAACTTTAAGACATGAAGGAACTTTTAAATGGGCGAGACCTGATATGAAAGCACAAGTGACAATTGATTATACAGACGAAAAACCAGTGATTGATACAATTTTAATGTCTATTCAACATGACGATGATTTTAATGAAGAAGAATTTAAAAAATTCGTTAAAGAAAATATTATGGATGCCGTTGTAAAAAAATATGATATGAATACAGATTATCGTGTTTTAATCAATCCAACAGGACGTTTTGTTATTGGTGGTCCTCATGGAGATACTGGACTTACCGGAAGAAAAATTATTGTTGATACATATGGTGGATATGCACGTCATGGTGGGGGAGCTTTCTCTGGAAAAGATCCAACTAAAGTAGACCGTTCGGCTGCTTACATGGCACGTTATATTGCTAAAAACGTTGTTGCGGCTGATATGTGTGATGAACTTGAAATCCAATTATCTTATGCTATTGGTGTAAAAGAACCAACATCTATTTATATTGATACAAAAGGAACTGAAAAAGTACCTCATGATGTTATTCTTGAAGCAATCAAACAAGAATTTGATTTAACACCTGCAGGAATTATTCATACATTAAATTTAAGAACACCAATTTATAAAAAGACAGCTTCTTATGGGCATTTTGGTAGACCAGAAGCAAATTTACCTTGGGAACAGTTAGATAAGGTTGAAAATTTAAAAAAATATATGTAAAAAAGGCTCATGAATTGAGCTTTTTTTATTTTTAATATTTTTTCAAGAGATAAAAAGTTATATTAAAGTAGGAATTTAAGAAAGTTTATAGTATAATAAAGGTATCAAAAGGAGGAATTAATTATGAAAATTACATTAAGAGGAAAGAACATTGAAATCACAGAAGCAATTGAAGAAAAAGTTGGTGAAAAATTATCAAAATTAGATAAATACTTCATTGTCAGTGAAAATGTAGAAGCCAAAGTGCTTGTAAGAACTTATCCTTACGGACAAAAAATTGAAGTGACAATTCCTACTGAATATGTACTTTTAAGAGCTGAAGTTGTGGATCAAGATTTATACAATGCAATTGATTTAGTGATTGATAAACTAGAAGGTCAAATCAGAAAGTATAAAACAAGATTAAACAGAAAGTCAAAAGATAATAAACTTGCATTCAATTTAGCATCAATTGAACCACTAGATGACGAAGAAGAAGATGTATTGGTAAAAACAAAAACAATTACCCCAAAACCAATGGATATGGAAGAAGCAATTATGCAAATGGAATTAATTGGACATTCATTCTTCGTATATCGTGATACTGAAACAGATGCTATTAGTATTGTTTACCGTCGTAATGATGGCGATTATGGATTAATCGAAACTGAATAGTGCCATTTGGCTTAACAATGAGAGTTTTGAGGATATGTTACTCTTATTTTACTCCCAAAAAATAATATTAAGAAAATCACTTATCTAAATGGATAGGTGATTTTTATTTTAAAACAAAAAATATTTATGAGCATATACATAAAAAGGAGGTGCTTTTTATGGCATATGTAATCAAAAAACATCTCGCAAACCGTGCAAATTACGGTAGAAAAAGAGATACTTTGAAAATTAAATATTTAATTATTCATTATACAAGTAATGATGGTGATAGTGATGAGGCTAACGGGAGCTATTTTGCAAGAAGAATTGTTAAAGCATCAGCTCATTATTTTATAGATGATGATTCTGTGACATGCAGTGTTCCAGATGATTATGTTGCTTATAGTGTTGGGGGTAAGTGTCAATCAAATCATCATCCGATGTATCAAGTAATCACAAATACAAATTCTATTTCTATTGAAATGTGTGATACTAAAAAAGATGGGAAGGTAGAAATTACCAATCAAACTTTAGAAAATGTCTATGCTTTTTCACGATTATTAATGAAAAAATACAACATTAGTATTGATCGCGTTTATCGACACTTTGATGTTAATGGGAAATTATGTCCAAATTGTAATGGACTATTAGATGCTTCGCTCTGGCAAAAATTTAAAAACAATATTGTTAATACTACAATGGAAAATCTAGAAAAATCTTCAACTATTCCTAAATCAGCAATAAATCCAAATAAAGATAGCGTAATTGCACGTGGACAACAACAATCAATAAATTTTACGAATCATTCTATTACTATTGATGGAATTTGTGGAAAGAATACTTTAAAAAATATGAGGCGTTGTTTTCAAAAAGCGATAAATCTTGATTATGGGAAAAAATTATCTGTAGATGGTATTTTTGGTAAAAAGAGTAAAGCTTCTTTGGGAAAACATTATGTAAAGAAAAATGATAAACAATATTTAGTAACGGCAGCAGAAATTGCTTTAATGTGCCGTGGTTATGAGGTTCATGGTGTTGAGTACCCTGGAATTTTTGGATCAGGTTTAGAAAAAGCTGTGAAACAATTCCAAAAAGATCGAGGATTGAAAGTGGATGGAATTGTAGGTAGAAAGACGATTTTAAAATTAATAGATGCTTAAAAAGAAGATTATGATTATCAAAGAAATTTTATATAATGATTAAGCAAGTGGGTGGTATTATGAAACTTACAAATAATTTAGGGGATAAACCATTAAGGAGTTAGCTTTAAAATAGAATTAAAACGGGATATTATTCAATAGGGATGATTCTTTCGTTTGAATTAAAATTAATGGAAGAATTTGATGTTTTGCGAATTACAGTAAAACAGTCAATGAATAAATTGATCTAATCAGGATATATTGTTAGAAAAAGGGTAAAAGAAATATTTGTTTTAAAGAAAAACGACAAGATTAAAACAGCTTTTCAATCTTCGTTCCATGGAATCTATGAAAAATAAAGAAATAATTAAGCTTATAAAGGCTTATGTAAAATAAAATCAATTTTTTAAGAAATTTGAAACAAATTTGAGACAAAAATACGCAAAAAGAGGTATATAATAGTAATAGAGGTTATATAAAAAATAGTCCATTTTTATTGGACTGTTTTTTTATAAAGATCTCCTTGATAAATATCACGTTCTTTCATTTGTTTATCAATATCATTTAAAATCGTAACTTTTTTAATTGACCACATTGGCGCAATTAAATCATCGATTTTACCATCACCTGTCAATCTTTCAAGAACGATTTCAGGATTAATATAGCGAAGTTGTTCAACAACGATATCAATGTATTCTTGACGAGTAAGCATTTCAAATTCATGATTTTCATACATTTGTTGGAGCTTTGTGTTTTTCACTACAAAAAGCATATGAATTTTTAAAGCTTGAATATCGAGTTGACCAAGTGTTTTAGCTGTTTCAATCATCATTTCTTTTGTTTCGAAGGGAAGACCGTTGATGATATGGACACACACTTCTAAATTATATTGACGACATAGAGATAAACCATCAAGAAATTCTTGGTAGGTATGACCTCGATTAATCAGTTTACTTGTTTCATCGTGAATGGTTTGTAAGCCAAGTTCAATATAAACATCTTTTGTTTGATTAACTTCACTTAAGTAGCAAACGATTTCTTCATTTAGACAATCAGGACGTGTGGCAAGGGCAATTCCTTTAATATCTTCTTTTTCTAAAAAAGGTTGAATCATATTTTTGATTTTATCTAATGGACCATAAGTGTTTGTATTTGCTTGAAAATAGGCAATATAAGCACATTCGGGCCATTTTCTTTTCATGATTTGTGAAATGGTTTGGAATTGTTTTTCTAAATGATCATGGACATTTCCAGCGTAATCACCAGATCCTGAGGAACTACAGAAAATGCAGCCACCATAGCCTTTTGAACCATCACGATTAGGACAGGTAAAGTCTGCGTTTAATGCAACTTTAGCAACTTTTTGATGGTATTTATTTTTTAAATAGTAGTTATAAGTATGATAACGTTTGTTATCTAAAGAGTATTTGAATTGATTCATTTTATCACCGAAGCAATTATAACATAAGGAGGAAGAAAATGGGATTAGAGTTAAAAAATGTTACAAAGAAATTTAAGACAATAGAAGGAGAAAATATTTTATTTGAAGATTTATCCATTACTTTTCCTAAACAAGGTCTTGTTGTTATTACAGGTGAAAGTGGGTGTGGGAAATCAACACTTTTACAATTGATTGCAGGGATAGATCAAGAATATGAAGGAAAAATTTTATTTAATCAAAAAAATATTAAAGAAATAAGGGATTATCGTCAACAAAATATAAGTTTTGTTTATCAAAATTATCAATTAATTGATTATTTGACAGTGAAAGAAAATTGTTTATTTTATTGTCATTTAAAAGGAATCAAAGTAGACTTGGAAAAGTATCAATATTTAAGTGAGATTTTTGAATTACAAGGGATGGATAATCAAAAAATCAAAGACTTATCAGGTGGACAAAAACAACGCGTCGCTTTAATGAGGGCACTTCTATGTTCAAGCGCCCTTATTTTGTGTGATGAACCAACAGGAGCACTAGATAGTGATAATCGAAAGAAAGTTTATGAGATTCTAAAGAAGATCAGTCGAAAACATTTAGTCATTATCGTATCACATGATCAAGAGAGTCTTAAATATAGCTCGTATGTTCTTGATTTTAATTGTTTAAAACATCATTATCATTGGAATTATCAGCTTTACTTGCGTTATGAAACGAAAAAAAGAAAGTGCGGAAGTTTGTTGAAGGAAATGATAAAAATGATGATGAAGGATCAAAAAAAAGCAATGATGATGTTTGTTTCACAACTCTATATGATTTTAGCGATTACTTTGATTATAAGTGGTCTAAATGGTTTTCAAATTTATTATCAAAAACAGTATACAAAAACATTGAATAATAATTTAGTAATGATTCAAAAGAAAGATCAAAATCCTTTTAAAGAAAAAGAGATAAAACAATTAAAAGGAAACTATTTATATCGTTTGGATATGGGAAAGATTGAAGGACTAAAAAACTTTCAATCTTTTTCTATAAATAAAAAACTCAATCAAAATGAAGTGTATGTCAATAACACTTTTATAGAAAAATATAAGAAAACAAAAATTGCCTATATTCTTAATCAGCAAAGTTATGAATTAACTGTTAAAGGAGTTCTTCATGATACATATCAAGAACCTATTATTTATTATAGTTTTTCTTTTTTACCTGATGAACTAGCAATACAATGTGTTGATTTATCAACATGCTTGATTTATGTAAAAAACAAAGATTTTTTAGAAAATTACATAAGTCATTTACCAATGAAATATCAAGGAACGTGTCTTGTTTATGAGGAATATCGAAGCTATTTTGAATTGATTGATTTATTTACTAAAATCAGTTCTATTTTTATTCTTTTAAGCTTTTTAATTTCATTAGTATTAATGGGGTATCTTGTTTTATCCATGTTTTATGAAAATCAAAAAATTTATGCTTTGATGCTTGCAAATGGTTACCAAAATAAACATTTAAATTTGTTTATTTTAAAAAAAGTAACATTGACAATGATGACTATTGGCGTTTTTTCATGCTTTTTTTCTTTTTGCTTTTTACACACAATTAATTATTTTGATATTTCTAAAATAATATTTGGAATATCCAAACTATTTATTTTACCAAAAATAGGCAAGTATTCCTATTTTGTATATGTTTTCTATCTTTGCTGTTATGGTGTGCAAGGTATTTTGTTAAGTCTTTTTATGTTTATAAAAATGAAAAAAATAAAGATGTATGAATGTTTAAGGGAGGAATAGTATGCTAGAAATCAAGCATTTAACCAAAGCTTATGAACGCGTTATATTAAAAGATGTATGTTTGTCTTTTAAAGAAAAGGGACTTTATGTTATTACTGGGAAAAGTGGTTGTGGAAAGTCAACCCTTTTAAATATGATAGGGGGTCTAGATTCTAATTATCAAGGAATAATAGAGATGGATGGCAGAGACATCCAAACAATTCCTCGTTATATTCAAAAATATGTAGGATTTATTTTTCAACAGTTTCATTTGATTGAAGAGATGAGTGTTAAAGAAAATGAAACGTTAATATCTTATTTTAAAAGAATATTTTCAGCTAAAAAAGAGATTTTACTTTCACGATTAAAATTAAAAAATCTTCAATCTTATAAAACAAAATTACTTTCTGGTGGACAAAAACAACGTATTGCCATTTATCGAGGATTTATAGCTAATCACCCAGTTGTTTTATGTGATGAACCAACAGGGGCTTTAGATGTAAAAAATAGTGAAGAAGTGTTTAAGACTTTAAAAGAACTGGCAAAAGAAAAACTGGTGATCGTTATTAGTCATGATGAAAAACTTGCCTCTAAATATCACGATTACCTTTATGAAATCAAGGATCAACAGATTCATTTGGTTCATCAAAATAAAATAAAGGAAACAATCACAGCGAAAGAAAAAACAACAAAGAAATCTTTTTTTCAATTTTTATTAAAAGATTTTAAACTTTGCTGGAAAAGTCATTTTATTGTCATACAAGTTTTATTTATTGCACTTTTAAGTATTATGTTGACACTTTCTCTTACAAATTCAACAAATAAACAAATTCAAGCACAGCTTGAAAAGATCATTCCATCTACAACAATTATGTTGAAAAAGAAAAATAATGAGATGTTAACACAAAAGGATTTACAAAATATTCATCATAAAGAGATTACGTATCGTTTTTTACAAAATGATGATGTTGAATTTTTAGGCATTTCTCCATTAAAAAAATATCAAACGAATAAAACACTTTATATTTCTGATTATATTCAAAAACCAAAATATAAAATACAGGGGAAAGAGATTGGAAATGATCAAGAAATTATTCTTGCAAGATCAACTTATGAACAGCTGATTTATTTAACGAAACAAAAGAGTTTGATGAATCAAGAAGTTTATCTCTTTTTTGACTATCAAAATGAAGTAAAATCTTATCCTGTAAAAATAGTTGGAATTGAAGAAAAGGAGACTGTTATGGAAACTCTTTATTTAAAAGAGTTTGCGTTTAATCATTATTTACAAGAACTTTATCAGTTAGAACAAGGACATACAGCCTTTTTACAAGTAAAAAATAAAAAAGCAATGAAGATTTTAAAAGAGAAATATCCAATTTATCAATTTAAACTTGCAAATAGTTCGCTTTCTTCAACAATAGATAAAAAATTTAAACAGATAGAAATTATCTTTCTTGGTTTTAGTTCATTATCAATTATTACAGCTTGTTTTTTATTAGGTTTTGTTTTGTATTTAATGGTGATTAAAAGAAAAAAGTATTTTGCAATCTTACAAACCTTAGGTGCTTCACTTAAACAAGTATGTTTTATTGTTTTATTTCAAGGTTTGATTATTTCAGGTGTTGCTTTTTTCGAAGCGTTTCTTGTTTTAAATCAATTATTTGTTTTAGCAAACACTCTTATTAAAGAAAGTATCTCAAATTTGATGGATAATTTTTTTATAGTGTCCTATGAAATGATGGGTGTTATGTTTATTGTGGTACTTATTTTTACTCTACTTTGCAGTATGGTTCCGATTAAAAAAGTGAAGGAAATAGAGATTATAGAAGCTTTAAAAGGATAAGAAAAGTTTTAAAAGGATAAGAAAAGTTTTTTATTGCATATAAGTTACTATGTGGTATAATAAAAAGGCAAAATCAATGAATAGGAGTATTAGCAAATCCCCTATATTTAGAGAGTCAGTGGTTGGTGGAAACTGATTATGGCATTTGTGAACTCGCCTAGGAGATGTATTTTTGAATAAAGTAAAAAATATCGTAGAACTGCGTTAAAGTTTTGAGGTGCTAGAAGTGGTTATTTCTAGAACTAAGGTGGTATCGCGTTAAAATTGGCGTCCTTAGATAAGGGCGCTTTTTTATATTTAAGGAGGAAAAATTATGCCGTTCGATCACACAAAAATAGAGCCAAAATGGCAAAAATATTGGGACGAAAACAAAACATTTAAAACAGATTGTTATGACGATTCAAAACCTAAATATTACTGTATGGATATGTTTCCATATCCATCTGGAAATGGTTTACATGTAGGACATCCTGAAGGATATACTGCAACAGATATCGTATCAAGAATGAAAAGAATGCAAGGATATAATGTATTACATCCAATGGGATTTGATTCATTTGGATTACCTGCTGAACAATTTGCGATTCAAACAGGTCATCATCCTGCAGAATTTACAAAGAAAAATATCGATGTTTTTAGAAAACAAATTAAATCATTAGGTTTTTCTTATGATTGGGATCGTGAAATTGCGACAAGTGATCCAGAATATTATAAATGGACACAATGGATCTTTACAAAATTATATGATCAAGGATTAGCTTATATTGATGAAATTCCAGTTAACTGGTGTCCAGAATTAAAAGCTGTTCTTGCAAATGAAGAAGTTATTGATGGTAAGAGTGAACGTGGAGGATATCCTGTTATTCGTAAACCAATGCGTCAATGGGTTTTAAAAATCACTGAATATGCAGAAAGATTATTAGCTGATTTAGATGACTTAGATTGGCCAGAAGCTACAAAACAAATGCAACGTAACTGGATTGGTAAATCTATCGGGGCAAATGTTGATTTCAAAATTGATGGAACAAATAAAGTATTTACAGTTTTTACAACACGTTGTGATACATTATTTGGTGCAACATACTGTGTTATGGCACCAGAACATCCATATGTTGAAGAAATTACAACTGAAGCACAAAAAGCAGCTGTTGAAGCTTATAAAGAAAGCTGTGCAAGTAAATCTGACTTAGAAAGAACAGAACTTAATAAAGATAAAACAGGTGTCTTCACTGGAGCTTATGCAATCAATCCTGTAAATGGTAAAAAAATTCCGATTTGGATTTCTGATTATGTACTTGCAAGTTATGGTACAGGAGCTATCATGGCTGTTCCAGCTCATGATGATCGTGACTATGAATTTGCTAAAAAATTCGGTATTGAAATCATTCCAGTATTAGAAGGTGGAAATATCGAAGAAGCTGCTTATACAGAAGATGGTGTTCATATCAATTCTGAATGGTTAAATGGTCTTGGGAAACAAGAAGCTATTGATAAAATGGTTGATTGGTTACAAGAACATCATTGTGGACAAAAGAAAGTATCTTATAAATTAAGAGATTGGTTATTTTCAAGACAACGTTATTGGGGTGAACCAATTCCTATCGTTCATATGGAAGATGGTACAATGCGTACAGTTCCTGTAGAAGAACTTCCATTAGAATTACCTGCAACTAAAAACTTCCAACCTCATGATAGTGGTGAATCACCACTTGCTAACTGTGAAGATTGGTTAGAAGTAGAAATCGATGGACAAAAAGGGCGTCGTGAAACAAATACAATGCCTCAATGGGCTGGATCATGTTGGTATTATATTCGTTATATTGATCCACATAATAGTGAACAAATTTGTGATCCAAAATTATTAGATAAATGGTTACCAGTTGATTTATATGTAGGTGGAGCAGAACATGCGGTATTACACTTATTATATTCTCGTTTCTGGCATAAAGTTCTTTATGATTGTGGTGTTGTTAAATGTAAAGAGCCATGGCAACGTTTAGTACATCAAGGTATGATTTTAGGAGACAACAACGAAAAAATGTCTAAATCTAGAGGTAACGTTGTTAATCCTGATGATATCGTAGCAAGTCATGGTGCTGATTCACTTCGTTTATATGAAATGTTTATGGGACCACTTGAAGCATCTCTTCCTTGGTCAACAAATGGATTAGATGGTTCTCGTAAATGGTTAGACCGTGTTTATCGTTTAATGATTGAAACAGGAAAATTATCTAATGAAAATGATCATAGTTTAGATCGTGTTTATCATCAAACTGTTAAAAAAGTAACTGATGATTTTGAAAAATTAGGTTTCAATACAGCTATTTCACAAATGATGATTTTCATTAATGAATGTTATAAAACAGAACATATCTATAAAGAATATGCTGAAAACTTTATTAAAATGCTTTCATGTATTGCACCTCATATTTGTGAAGAAATGTGGCAACAATTAGGACACAATGATTCAATTGCTTATGAACCATGGCCAACTTACGATGAAAAAATGTTAGTAAGTGATACTGTACAAATGGGTATTCAAGTTAATGGTAAATTAAGAGCTAAAATTGAAGTTGCTAAAGACGCAGATGATGAAACTGTTAAAGAATTAGCATTCCAACAAGAAAATGTTAAAGCACATACTGACGGTAAAAATATCGTTAAAGTAATTGTGGTTAAAAATAAAATTGTAAACATTGTCGTTAAATAAAATATTACAAATGTTTAAGTAGAGATACGTCTCAAAAACCTTGAAAAATCAAGCTTTTTGAAAAAAGTGTCTCTACTTTTTTATTTGCACATATTTCTATTTTTAGGGACGATTGGTACAAAATTGGTACAGTAAAGGGGTCATTTTGTACCAATTGGTATTACGACATTTGTGCAACATTGTTGTGAATCCATTTTGTAGGTTTGCAACCTATATAAAAAACGCCTCTGACTGCTTGGTTTTTTAAGCAGTTTTCTTTATGTAAAAAAAGGAGGTAATTATGGATAACGATAAAAGTATTAAAACATTAACAAGGTCAAAATTAAGACCGTTTCGATATCATCCTTATAAGGTAAAGGAAGATGAAGACATGGCAAATCTGGTGAACAGTATTAAAGAAGAGGGTGTCATTAGTCCAATCATTGTAAGAAAGGTTGGAAAGGATAACTATGAAATACTGTCAGGTCATCGAAGATTCAAGGCTTGTCAGATTTTAGATATAAAAGAAATTCCTGTTATTGTAAAAGATATTCAGATGCCTGAAGCAGCAATCTATGTTGTTGACAGTAATTTGCAAAGGGAGAATCTTCTTCCCAGTGAAAAGGCCTTTGCCTATAAATTAAAATATGATGCATTGAAACATCAGGGAAAAATCAGTGAAGATTTAACTTCGTATCAACTTGGTACGAAGTACAAAACTGATTCAGCTGTTCAAATAGCACAACAAGAAGGAACAAGTAGAGCACAAATATACAGATATATTCGTTTAACAAATTTAAATGAAGGATTACTGGATTATTTGGATCAGGGAAGGATAGCATTCAATCCTGCAGTTGAACTGTCTTATTTGAGTAAAAGACAGCAGGATATTTTACTAGAGGCAATTAATGATTTAGATGCAACTCCTTCGTTTTCTCAAGCTCAGTATTTAAGGCAATTAGCTAAAGAAGGTAAATATACTGGAGATATTGTTTATGATGTTTTAGATGAACTTAAACCTAATCAAAAAGAAAAACTAAAAATCGATATGGAAGATTTAAAAGATTATTTTGATAGAGGAACAACACCTAATGAAATGATTAAGATTATAAAAGAATCGTTATCTCAATATAATTCTAAACAAAATTCCAAGAAAGAAGAAAACGATTTAAAAAGATAAAATATATTAAAGAAAGCTTTAATGTCTATTTACCCGCAGGAAAGGTGGTCAGTATGATCAGTCAAAATGTTTATGTAAAATTTGATACATTCAATACAAGAGATGAAGTATTGGATTTTGTTTATGATGAGAAAGAATTAAATTCAAATATTAACAATTGGAAAGAAGATTTAGATAAATATATAAGTTACAAAGATAAACACTTAAAAAAATACAGTGAGGAAACCAATTACAGAAATATATATGCTTATCATTTAACAGTATTGATACCTATTGAATTACAAAATCAGAAAGAAGAATTTGTAAAGAATTATATGGAAAATATTGATAAGAGATTTATAAGAAATATGTATGTATTTAAATTTATTCAAAAAGGAAAAGGAGTCTTTGCTGAAATTATGGCAATTACTCGATATGTTTATAAAAAATCAAAGAAAGTTGCTAAAAAGTATAAAAGGGATTTTTATTATGACAGTCAAACCAAAAAACTCTGTCTTAAAACAAATCCGAATGCTGTATTAAAAATTAAAAAAGGAAGTCATGTGTTAGACGATAATGGAGAAAAAGTATATGAGGTAATGGAAGTATCCGAAAAAGAAGACAGGATATTTACTTATAAAAAAATACAGGATTTAACTGAAAAATTAAAATCTTGTGTGATATCCACGGTCAATCAAATGACTTCTTTTCCTGTAATTACTAAAGTTGTTTCAAGAATTACCATTGAAGATGACGACAGTAAACATATAAAAGCAAAAAAAAGAAAAAGAAATATCGAAATTAGAAAAATCAATAGAACAATTAGGAGATTTATTGAATCAATGACTTTTGGAAAGATTGCTGACAGTGATGAAGTAGAAGATTTAAATGATGAATTTGTTAGAAAAGCTGATAATATGATTCATAAACTTAACAGAAAAATTGAAGATGTAGAACAGTTTTTAAATAAATGGTGGCATAAGAACATTTTAGACGGCAACTTTGCCGTGTAATAAAAACAGAAGGCGGCAACATTGCCGGATAGCTTTTTGTACATTAAAAAAATCATCTTAAATGTATGAAAATAAATGACGAAAGGTACTGATAGTTAATTATCAGGATAGGTAAACAGAAATGAAAACAATAAGCGTTATAAATCAAAAAGGTGGAGTTGGTAAAACACAAACATCAATTAATCTCGCAGTAGGACTTGCTCGAACAGGAAAAAAAGTTCTCCTTATTGATGCAGATGCACAAGGAAATGCAACCAATTATTTTTGTAAGGATGTAAACAACCTAGATTTAATAAAATTTGCAACATCAGATTTTAATGATAAACAGCCAATTGAATGGTTAGAAGAAACATTAGGTGCACCATATTTTGAAAATGATATAAATGGTCTTTTACTAGGTGAGTGCAATATAAATGATGCAATATACATTACTGAATATGAAAATCTTCATTTTATTCCATCAACGGAAACAAAATTGATTAATACGGATCAGCTTATAAAAACTTCAAATAAGCTACAACATAATAGATTGAAAAAAGCGTTAAGAGACATAAGAAATAAATATGACTATGTCGTTATAGATAATGCACCAACATTTAATACGATTACATTAAATACATTATTTGCAAGTGATGAAATCATTATTCCATTAAAAATAGGAAGATTTGAGGTGGCTGGATTTATACAGACAATGAAGGAATTAGAAAATCTTATGATTGATTTTGAATGTCAGTATAAGATAAATATTCTTTTTAATATGATACCACGAGGAAGACGAGCCTCTTATCATGCTTTCATGAATAAGTTCAAAGAAGTATTTGATAGTTTCGATGGATTTTATCAGATACAGGTTTTAAACAGCACGGTTGGTTATCAAGAAGCAGTTGCTGCTAAATCAAGTTTATCAAGTAAAATGATTATAGATTCAAAAAGCAAGATTGCTGAAGATTACAGAAATCTTGTTAAAGAAGTTTTAGAAGAGGAAGCGGGTGATTAATATGAGTTTAACGGACTTACAAAACTTAAAGGCAAAAAGAAACAGAATTATTGGAATGAAAAAAATTGATCTTCTAGATATCAGACCAAATACCTTAAACAGTTTTCCTCAAGATGATATTGAAGAATTGAAAGAAAATATATTTGCTGAAGGATTACAGAAACCTTTGGAAGTCTATCAGGATGGAGATCATTTTGTCTTACTTGGAGGACATAGAAGATATAATGCTCTAGTTGAACTTTTAATGGATGATAAAATCGATCCTGATATTAACTGTATAATCAGTGCAAAACCTAAAGATAATGCAGATGAAGAGCTGATGATTATTTCTTCTAATGCGCAACGTCCAATGAATGATCAATTACGATTAATGCTTACTCAAAAGCTTCTTACTATTTTAGAAGGTAATCCTACAAAGAAACCTGCAGGCATGGAAACAAGACAATGGATAGCAGGTTATCTGGGATGCTCTGCAAGAACAGTTCAAAAATATATCAATACATTGAAAGGAAAGAAAAAAGAAGTTTTTAAAGAACCCAGTCCTAAATTAGAATATGCAGAAGGGTTGTTAAGAGACAGATTATCTACCAAAGTAAAAATTACTGAAAAAAAGATAACTGTTTCTTACACAGGCATCGATGATCTTAACAGAGTTCTTGATTTAATGGGTGCATTAGAAAAAAGTGAAATGTTAGGAGATGTCAAAAATGTTTAAAGTTCAAATATCAGGAAGATTGGATGGAAAACCTAGACTTAAAAGAGTTGCAAACAGAGATGTTTGCAATTTTACTATACGTTGCCGAAACGAATATGATAAAGATAATTCCTATGTCAGATGCGCTATCTGGGGTAAAAAAGCATCAAGATTTTTTTATGAAGTAAATGAAGAAAAAGAAATATTTATTGAAGGCAGTGGTTTAAATAAACAGTTAAGAAATATAAATGGTTTAAATAATTATGTTTTAACAGTCAATTGTGAAAATTATCAGATATTGACTTAAAATAGAATATTTTCATCTCTATATAAATGAACGATATCTAATGAAAATAATTTAATAGATTAATTAAGTGTTATTCAAAATGAATAGCACTTTTTTGTTTGATAAGGAGAAATCAATAATGAATGAAGAATTAAAGAAAAAAGTTATAGATTTATTAGAATATGCTAAAACAAATGAACCTGACAAGATTATTGAATATGTAGATCGAAGTTTTATAAATAATCCACATGATATTTATTGCGCTCTTCATAGTACAGATTTTTATGAAACAAACAGATCAATCTATAATTTTTCTGATAACAATCCAACAGTCTTAGTTGTTTCTTACGATGAAGGAGACAGGATTGGAAGCAAATATAGCAATCCCGATATTGATATCTATTTTGATTTGCAAAGAAAATCAGAATTCAATCAAAATCATGATTTCTTTATTCTGAAAAAAGGTAAATTTAATCATGACAATAATATATTGGAATATTTAGATTTAATAACAAATGATTATAAATTAACAAAAGAAGATGTCATTAATGAACTGACAACAACTAAATATGAAACTTATATTCCATATCATTATTTCAAACAGATACCAGTTCAAATACTTGCTGATGAAGATGTGGAAGATGCTGTTATGGACAAATTATGGAATGTGACCAAAACAAATAAAAATCTGTATGTGGATCAGTATGAATGTGGTCGATATGGAGGAGAAGATGTTCCAAAATGGAAAATGAGTGAACTTGAATGGTTTATGAGATTAAAAGAAGAAGTACCAACAAACATAAGACTTAAATACCGAATCAAATTTGCTAATGAAATAAACGATTATCTAAACGGTCAAAAAAAACTTGAAGATGAAAAAGAGATGGCTTTGTGATGAAAAAAGATAAAGAACTGATTGAAAAACTAAAGAAAATTGATCTTTTGTTTTTGGCATCTCACCTAGGATTTACTCCTGTCAGCAAAAGTTCAAAATATTATACCTTAGAAGAACACGATTCTTTTATGATAAAGCTTCAGGATAATACATTTCAATGGTACTCCAGAGGAAATTATGGAAATGCCATTTCAATGTGTATGTATTTAGGTGGTGAAGTTGATAACAGATTTCAAAGCTACGGTTATTCAGTTAATTATCTTGAAAAACTGTATCTGCAAATGAAGGATAATATTATTGTTGATAATATAAAGCCTCATGAAAATGTAAAAAAAGATCCTGAAACTTTGATATTACCATTTCCAGCAAATAATAATAAAAAAGTCTACTCTTATCTTCGAAACAGATGTATTTCAGAAGAAATCATTGATTATTTTGTATATAACAGATGGATTTATCAAAACAGGTACACAGACAATCTTGTATTTGTTTCCTATAAGGATGATAAACCCGTTTTTGTATGTGAAAAAGGGATTATTCAGGAGCAAAGATTCATGAAGGAATACAGTGCCAATGATTACAACCATTGTTTTTATATTGACCATGGATCAGATTGTTTAATTGTTACCGAAGCAATCGTTGATATGATGTCGATTATGGAACTTACAGAAGATTTTAAAAGATATAACTATCTTTCAATTAATTCTGTAACTAAATATCAGGCTATTTTCGAACATTTAAAAAACGATACTAAAATAAAAAGTGTGCTGATGAGAGTAGATCATGATAAGGCAGGAATCAGATTAAACGAAAAGGTCTGCCTGAAACTAAAAAAACAATTTCCTCATGTTCGAATAAATGTTGAATATCCTCCAAAAGAAAAAGACTGGAACGATTATTTGGTTTACGAAGTAAATAAAAAAGAAAAAGTTGATGCATATACAATAGTGTTTTAAAAAAGGGAGTGAAAAAAATGAAGTGGAAAATCATTATTCTGTTAATGATTGCAGTTTTGATATCAGGTTGTAGTTTTCATCATGAAAATAAAGAGAATCAAAAAAATGAGAATTATTATAAGTTAAATACTGATACAACTATCAGCAATTATGAAAAGCTTTCAGATGATGGAATAGATTATATATATCCAAATTTTTTGAGTCGAAAATGGAGTTCTTCTAAACAGTTGGAACGTGAAAGTTCTATGAAAGTAAATAAATCGAATGATGCTGAGTTTTATGTCATCAGGAAAAATTATCTTAATTTCTTAAACAAGGTAGATAAATCATTAGATGGGCAGGAACTAAAGAGCTGTATGCAAGAAGAAATAAAGAAATATCTCGGGTCATTATTACCTGAATCTAGCAAAATGAATTATGTTAATAATATAAAATTCTATGATGAATACGGTACATCTATGAAAGATAACAATAAGAAATATTATTATATGATCAGTTTTCAAAGTGATCTGGAGATTCCATCTGTAGGATATTATAAAGTACCAACTTTGATGATTGTTAAATACAGTGATAAAAATGATATGAACAATGTAAAAGAAATGTTTGAAAATATGAAAAGCTGGATGGTCAAGGCTGAATGATTAGTTTTTTGTAATTTTGACCCCTACCTTACTAAGTGGGGCATAAATATATAACTATTTTAAAGTCCTTGCTACATAAGTTTTTTTACATATTCTTAATATGAGATTATGTCTAAGAATAAGTCATGTTGGGACTAAATTAGGTTAAAATAGGTCAAAATATTTGGCATATTTATTGATATGCCAATAATTGATTTACTTAAGTTGATGTTTTTATCATCAAAAAAAAGAATTGATAAATACACAATATTTACACATGTTATATGATATAATAAGTTAAAGAGGTGATACATATGAAGCTTATTTATTTAGTTGTATTAATTATCATTGTTATAATTGCCATTAACCTTTATCTATTTATCCAAAATAGAAAAAATAAAGGGAAAGACAATTACTTAGAAACTAAAGAACTTCATGATTTATCCAGAGATGTTCATAGTGTAGACTATGAAATTTCAAGAGCACAAGCACATATGACTTACCATAATTCAGGCAAAATGTGAATTTGCTCTCTAACCTATCATATTTGAAAAGGGTACATTCAAATGTATCCTTTTCATATGCAAAAGAATGAGGTCTAATCCTTATTAAAAAATATGTATTTTCATGCCCTACTTAGTAAGGTAGGGGTTAATTTTGTACATTTTTGTTTAAAAATACAAAAGGATATGATGAATTAAAGGAGTAAAGGAGATGAATTTAATGAACAAAATTATTCAGTCAAAAGAAAGAAATAAGAAAATTATTTTTATTGCTGTAATCTGTATTTTAATTATTGGAATAGTTGGACTTCTTGTTTTTAACACTATTGATAATTCTTCTGCTAAATTAGACAACAAAGGAAACACTGCAAGTAAGATTTCAAACAATGTTAAAGAAAAAGATAAACAGAATGAAAAAGAAGATTTTAAAGGGATGATTGAAGAAAAAAATAAAGACAGTGATGAAGAAACTTCAGTTATTTCTAAAAACAGTTTAAATATTTCAAAAAAAACAGGTGATTCAGTCAATTCAGACAAAAAAAGTGATGACGAAAATAAAAAAAACAGCCCAAAAAGTACAAAGAGTAATGCTGAAACAAACAACTCGACTCAAAAGAACAATTCTAATAGTTCAAATAAATCAAATACCTTTGATAAATCGAATAGTTCCAGTTCAAACGGTACAAATAGTACAAATAATTCTAGTGGATCTGTTTCAAAACCATCACATGAACATGTTTACAGAATTCCTGTCACTCAAAAGGTTCATCATGATGCAGTGACAAAAACAGAAACATTTGCGGTCGTAGATCAGGCAGCATATGATGAACCGATATATGAATCACATCAGGTCTGTAAAGTATGCGGAAAAGATTTTGGAAAGGGTGAAAATGCTACAGTTGAAGCTATCAATCATAGTGTAGAAACAGGACATTCCTATCATTCTACAAGTGTTAAAGTGGGGACAAAACATCACGATGCCATTACACATCAGGAAACAAAGACAATTGTTGTAACACCTGCTTATGATGAAGAAAAGATAACGGGCTACAGATGTTCGTGTGGTAAAACCAAATAATTTTATTTTAAATTTCAATAATTCAATCAAAGGACATAAGATATTTAAAAATATGTCCTTTTTATTTATGAAAAAAGAGGAGAAAGGAAACAAAAATGATTACAAAAATATATATGGAAAAATGGGTGTTCAAACCTTAAGGCAATCTTCGGATTGTCTTTTATTTTTACTAAAGGTCTGTCGCGTTCGACTGTAAAGCCTATTTAAAAGGAAAAAAAATTAAAATCAAGTAATTTTGCAAAATTATTATGTTTTAGAAATGTAAATATAGAAAGATTAAAAGAGTAAAAAGAAAAGGAGAAAAACAATGATCAGAAAATATTTTGATAAAATATCAAAAATACTTGTTGTGATAGGTATGATTTTATCGATGTGTTTTTCTGCAGGAAACATTTCAGTAAATGCTTGGGATGGTAATATTCCCCATGAATTTACAAAGATAAAATCGATCACCTATCCAGAATGGTGGAAGAGAAAATGTCCTCAAATCACTAAGCAATGGTCAACTTATATGTGTAAATATAACGGGCAGTGGTCTTATTGCTTAGAAGCCAGCAAGAAAACACCAGCAGCAGGAAATTATACGGCATCCGTTATTGAAAATAATGTGATGGTCAGAAAATTTCTTTATTACGGTTTTGGTGGTCCAGCACAATGTCTTTTCAAAGGTCAAGCCTTGACGGATGACGGTTTAAATGAAGAAGAAACTGGTTATTTATATACGCATGTTTTATTAAGTTTAGCCTACAGTGGTGATATGTGTGGTGCCAATATTGATGACTTGGAAAAAGCAGGTATTGGCTTAAAGTCAACTTGGCAATATGTAGAAGGATTGCCTGATCCGTCAAATGGAGCAAGTTTTTCAACTGGAAACAGTGCTGCATTTACGGCTGTTTTTGATAAAACGAACATGATTCAAAAAACAGACAGTATTAAATTCAATGCAAGTTCCAATGAAACAGTACAGTTACCTTTACAATCAAATGTAACAATCCACATTGAAGGAAGTAGTGCACAACAAACAGGTGGAACTGCAACTGTATGGGGTGGACAATCATTTTATTTAACAGCTCCACTAAAGAACAGTCCTAGTGATTATGAAAGTGTAACGTTAAACAGTTCTGCAAAAGGAAAATTCTGTGCTTTAGCAATCAGTTCAGGAAACAGTGCCAGTCAGACACATGGATCATGGGCTCAAGAGTCAATTGATTCATTAAAATATTCAGTTAACTGGTTGGATTTTGGATATATTGATTTGCATAAAAAATCAGCCAACGAAACTATGACAAATGGAAATACATGCTATACGTTGGAAGGTGCTAAATATGGTATTTACTCAGAAAATACATTGGTAGGTACACTTACAACTGATAAAAATGGTTATGCTAAATCAGATATTTTACCGGTTGGAAAATATATCGTTAAAGAAACCGATGCAAGTACAGGTTATGATATTGATGAAGAAAGCTACAACGTTACAGTTGTAAAAGATCAGACTGTAACTGCAAATTCGAATGAAAAGCCTAAGAATGACCCTATAGGTATTGAGATTGTTAAAAATGATGTAGAAACATTAGGGGAACCACAAGGTGATGCCACATTAGAAGATGCTGAATTTACAGTCAAATATTACAATAAAGAATATGACAAGGATAATCTTCCTTCAAAAGCTACAAGAACATGGGTCTTAAAAACAAAGAAACAGGCAAGTGGTAAATATATCGCAGGTCTTGCTAAATCTTTTTTAAAAGAAGGATCAGATGAACTTTACTATGATGATGAAAACCCATGTCTTCCTTTAGGAACTATTTCTATTGAAGAAACTAAAGCACCAAAAGGGTACTTGTTAAAAGGTTATAAATTAACTGTTTCTGATACTGCAACAGGTAAAGTAACATCAGTAACTGATGGTAAATTTGTTGCCAAAATCACTAAAGAATATAAAGGTGCTAAATTACAATTTGGTAATGATGCAAACCAAATGGTCGTACAAGAAAAAGTAAAAAAACAAAAAATTCAAATCTTTAAATCAGGATATCGCAATGGAATCTCTGAAGTTGTTAAAGGATTACAAGGCGCTAGTTTTACCTTTAAGCTCAAGTCAGAAGTTGATCATGTAGGTTGGGATAGTACAAAAGTCTATGATGTCATTACCACAGATGAAAATGGCTGGGCTATTACAAAGGATTTGCCTTATGGAGAATATTTAGTCAGAGAAACTGTAACGCCAAAGGATTTCTATACGAATCCAGACTTTACTGTTTCAATTACACAAGATACAAGTGAAATCAAAAAGGATGAAGATAAGGTTAAGAAAGTTATCTTAAATAACCGTCCAGTGGAAACGCAATTAAAACTTGTTAAAAAGGATCAGGAAACTGGTAAAAATGTCTCATTAAATTCTGCATCTTTTAAAATCGTAGCGGACGAAGATATTTTGGAAGGTGGAAAAGTTGTCTACAAAAAAGGACAGACAATTACTCAAAAAGTGGGCGGAAAAAAATATGATACGTTTACGACAAACAGTAAAAATGTAGTGGTTGTTAAAACTGAATATACAAATGATGACGATGACAAAGGAGAAGTATTCCTTCCATTACAGTTCTTTGCTGGTAAGTATCATCTTGAAGAAGTAAAAGTACCAGATGGTTTTATTGGACTTGGAAAAACTCAATCTTTTGAAATGAGTGGATTATTAGATTTTTCGAAAGATGAAGATGGTGATCCAATCTATACAGTCACAGTTATAGATGAGCAGCCCAAAGGTTCTGTCCATTTAACAAAGACAGTAGATGATTTAGATACTGATACTGATTTAGTAGACCGCTCAGATCTTTCTAAAATTCAGTTTGTATTGAAGGCAAAGGATGACATCTATTCACCAGTAGATGGATCCTTAATGTTTGCAAAAGACGAAAAGATTACAACTGAAAATTCAGGAGCTGTTGTCAATACTGGTACTGAAATTGGAAAAGGAATTTATGCTTTATCAAAAGATGGTCAATTAGATATTTCGAATTTGCCTATGGGTACAGGTGAAGCAAAATACTATTTTGAAGAAGTAAAAACACTTGATGGATGTGTGTTAGATGAAAATAAACATACATTTACATTCAAACAAAAAGATTTTACAACTAAAAACTACAGTAAAGAATTAAATATTGAAAATAAAACAACACATTTCAATTTCAATAAAACGGATGTCACAGGTGATAAGGAAGTACTTGGTGCTCAATTAACAATTACAGATGAAAAAGGTAATGTTATTGATCAATGGAGTTCGACAGACAAACCTCATTCCATTGAAGGATTGGTTGTAGGAAAAACATATACTTTATCTGAAACTGTTACAGCAAAAGATTATGTTAAAGCTACTGATATCAGATTCACTGTTAAAAATTCTTCTGAATTAGAAACAGTAACGATGAAAGACAAACAGGTATCTTTTACTAAAACAGACGTTACAGGTGAAAAAGAAGTTGAAGGAGCTACAATTACTGTCAAAGAAAAAGAAACAGGAAAAGTTATTGATGAATGGACTTCTACAAAAGAATCTCATTTCATTAATGGTCTAGAAGAAGATAAAACTTATATTCTTTCAGAAACAGTTTCACCTGAAGAATATGTAAAATCAACAGATATTGAATTTACAGTTTCAAAAGATAAAGTTGATCAAAAAGTTAATATGAAGGATAAACAAGTCATCATTTCTAAAAGTATGGTAGGCGGTGATGAAGTTGTTGGATCATCAATGCAAATTCTAGATGAAGAAGGAAATGTTGTTGACGAATGGATTTCAGAAGGAAAAGAACATTATGCCTGCAATCTAGAAGAAGGACACACTTACACACTTCATGAAGATTTAGCTCCAACAGGTTTAAATTTAGCTAATGATATTGTATTTGCAGTTACTGAAGAAAAAGAAAATCAAAAAGTTGAAATGGTAGATACTGTTAATCAAGTATCAAAAGTTAAAGAAGATGGAACATTATTAAAAGATGCTGAGCTTACTGTAGTTTCAACAAAAACAAAACAAATTGTTGATAAATGGATCAGTGGACAACACATCTTTGATTTAACAGACGATATGAAATCTCAGTTAGCTGAAAATGGAAAAGCTGAAGGAAAAGTATATGTTGATAATGAAGATTCAACTTTTATTTACAGTGTTTCTAAAAATAAAAATGATTATACTTTAATGACCGCTAAGGATGGTGTTACAACTTATTCAAATATCGACTTGGATGGTAATGAAACGACTCATAGAATCGAAGGACTTGTTGCAGGTGAAACTTATATTTTAAGAGAAACGAAGACACCTGATGGCTATGCTACTTTTGAAGAACAAGAATTCATTGCAGATGAAAATAAGGATACGCTTTTAAAAATGACAGATGAAGATACAAAAGTAGAAGTATCTAAGCAAGATATCACAACAAAAAAGGAATTACCAGGTGCGCACTTAAAAGTAACAGATGAAGAAGGCAATACAGTTGATGAATGGGTATCTAAAGAAGAATCTCATATCATCAAAAACCTTGTAGCTGGTAAGAGTTATACATTAACTGAAACAATTGCACCAGCAAAATATAAAATTGCCGAATCAGTTAATTTTAAAGTAGAAGATACAGGAGCAGTACAAAAAGTAATTATGTATGATGAGTTATTACCTGAAGCTGCTAAAGTAGTTAAAACGGGTGATAATACAAGAGCAATTGGCTATGTCCTAATGGGTCTAGGATGTTTTGTGTTTGCTTTACTTATTTTCAAACACAAGGATGAATGATAAAATATAAATATATGAAAAAGGATAGGATAGTTCAGTTTATTAAGGAACTTCTTATCCTTTTATAAAGAAAGGAAGACAGAAAATGAGTCAATATACAATGCTCGGCGGTTATAAAATTGATGTTGAAACAGAACCTTATGATAAGGGTAGTTTTGATACAGATTATTCAAAAGCTACACAGTTAAATATTCATTTTAGTGCCAATAATTCGCATAATGAAGATATGGAATGTTATTTCATACAGGCAAATGATTATGCGACTTTTTATGATATTTGTGATTCTGTTGATGGCGATATGTTAGATATGTGCTATGATGTAAAAAAATATATTCAGAATGCTCATCATGTGTTTTTCAATAACAATCAGTTTGGCATGATTGAACCGCAATTCGATGGGATATATCATATGTTATTGATCGATGTTATTGAGCAAGAATTCGGATACCATCCAGATGTGATCGCAAGCTTTATGCATAAGGATACTTGGGATGAGATGCAATATCTTCTAGAGTGTGCAGGATATAGAAGACTTGAAAATAAGAATCTTTGTGAAGAAATTGTTCAGGTAATTTTAGTTAATGATAAAGAAACATCTGAAAGTGATGAAGAGGTTAAAAGATTTGAAGGTATTAAAAAATATTAAAAGATATAAGTATTGGATATTTGTTCCATTGAATCTGTCTTTGATGATTTCTCTAATTACAGTCTATATAAATAATTTGAAAACCGGATTTATGATATTTTTTCCAGTAGTGCTATTTCTATACGAGATAGCACTTTTTTTATTCATTGTTTCAGTTATTTTAAAAAAATTTAGGACTGTTACTAGAAAATACAGAAATGAATTCAGGAATGAATTAAACAACACGGCAAACTTGCCGTCTGTAAAAAAGTACAAGGATTTTAAAGGAGGTTCAAATGAATAAATTAAGTTTTTTAAGGGATAAGGTGATGATTCATCCAATTGTTGGAGCAATCAATAAGGCTGAACTTCAAAAATGGATCAAAGGTTATACGGATCCTGTTATTGATATTCTCATCTGGCTTATTCCAATTGGTGCTGTTCTTGCCAGTCTTGCAACATTAGCGGTCTGGTTTACTAAAGATGATGAGCTTAAAGAACGTGAAAAACCTAGCAGAATTATTAAGAAAATAGTCTTCTGGGCTTTTGTGGGGACTGGTATTGTTGCCATTTTTAAGGCACTTGGTATTACATCTTCAGGAATAGGGTGATTGAATGTCAAAGATTATAACAGCCATCACTCAATGGTTCAGATCATTATTATGGGCCATTGCTGAAATATTTCTTTTTTTGCTTGATTGTCTGTGGAAAGTAGTATTAAAAATTGGTTCTTTGAATATCGGTGGAAGTACAATAACATCTAAATTCTTTATTCTGATGTCAGCGTGTATGCTGATTTTTATTGTTTTTAAACTTGTAAAAATCTATGTCAAGTTTTTTGTAGATAATGAGTATCGTGAAAACATTAATCTTTCTAAAATTCTGATTTCACTGTCACTTGCTTCTATGCTTATATCAGGTGTTCCATTAATCTACAAATCAGCATGTTCAATGACAAGTGATGCTATTGAACACGTCAATTATTGGATTCCAAACGATTTTGCGGATGAAAAGAAAAGTGCTGAAGATATGAATATGTCGGATGTACTGATTCAATCAGGAAGAGTCAATCTTTCTAATCGAGATAAGGAATTAGGTGAAGAAATCAAACTTGATGAAAACTTTGATATCAATGCAACAAAAACAGAAGAGGATTATAAAAAGGAATTGCTGGATAATATTTCATCTCTTGATGATGAAGGGATGACAAGCGACAATGCTTTATCTATTGTTACAGGTATTACAGGAGTAATGGGGTGGAACAGTACAGTCTATAAGTACTTTCCAACTTGGTCATCTATTATTTTGGAAATTCTGCTTTCAATTGTTACCCTGTTTATTTTTGCAATGACAGCACTTCAAATAGCAATGAGATCCGTTATCTGTTCGATGAAATATCTTTTAGCCCCTTATATGGTGGCAAGTATTATTGATCCCGAAGATAAGAGTTTTGGAACTTGGGTAAGAAGTATTTCAGGTGATCTGATAGCTAACTTCTGTCAGATCTATTTTACTTATTTTGTTTTGATGCTCTGTTCCAACAGTGCCATTCAGAATGCACTCGGTAATGACTGGACAGGTATTTTCAGCAAGATTGCTTTATTTATAGGTGGCCTGCTTGCAGTTCAGGAAATACCAAATGTCATTGCTCAGTTCTTTGGTTCAAGCGGTCAGTCGATGATGGAAACTTTCAGACAGACGATGTTTATGGGTTCCATTTTAGTTGCACCTAAACGTGGTCTTTCCGCTTTAAAAGGTGGAATTCAAACAGGAGTAGATGCTGGATTTAGAGGTGCTGCCAAAATTGGTAATGGATACAACTCATTAAAAGGAATGAAGGATACCATTCAAAGTGCGGACAGTATTCGTGACGGGTTAAGCGATGTCGGAAAATCCGCCATGGACAGTGTAAAAGGTAAAGCAGCAAATAAAATGCAGCAGAGTGGCTATAAAGGATTTTCTCCATCAAATATTAACAGATCAAATGATTTTTCAAACAAGTTTGATAAAAGCAGGGAAGGACAAAGTTCAAATAGTGATGTAAATAAAAGAAATAACAATGAAAGTTCTATGGCAAGTCAATCGAATCCTTTTAATGATGGTGCTGGAATGACAATGGGTATGAATGGAACAGGGCAAATGTCACCATTAGGTTCAGACTTGTCTTCTCCATCTTTTGATGATGCTGATTTTTCAGATTCTTCTGATTTTTCAAACTCTTCAAACTTTTCAAACAGTTCGGGGGTGTCAACCAGTATTTCTGATGTAAGTGTTACTGATACAAACAGTGGAGGTTTTAATTCTTCAAACAGCAGTTATGGATATAGTGGAAGTCAAAGTAAAACGGATCCATCTTACAATCAGGAACTGGATGCAGCTAAATATTATGGTATTGAAAATGCTAAAAGTATGCCACGTGAAAAGCTTCAAAAGGAACTGGAAAATAGAGGTTACAGAACTCAAACTGTAAGAGAAACGAAACCTTACACATTTAAATCAGCTTATCAGAGAAATATGGAAAAAAACAGAAGGAGGATGAAGAAATGATATATAGTTGTCCTAAAGACTTTAAAAATGGAAAATATTTCTTTAATAAATATGGAATATTGGATCTTCTTATCTTAGTACCTGGTGTGATTATTGGTACTTTGATTTCTATTGCTTCAATTTCAATGATGTCTGATGAATCATTTGATTATTGTATGGTTCTGTTTATTGTTGGTTTAATTATCGATTGTCTGAATTTTGTTTTGTTCATGCCAATGCCGATGTTCCATAACTTATTTCAAAGACTTGTAGTTGAAATTGATTATCATTTGAGACAAAAAAACTATCCTTGGTGTGGTATCAACTACAATAATTACGAAGAAAAGGATGATGTGGAGAATTAACGATGATGAAAATGGAAAAAGGAAAAATAAATAAAGAAAAAAAGATTCTGAAGGAACAGAAGGATAGGAAGAAAAAAGAAAAGGAACTTCAAAAGCTGAAGAAAAAAGATAAGAATTTAAAGAGCATTCTTGAGTGGATGCATATTCAAAAAGCGGATAATTATGGAATCTATCTGCAGAATCAGGATACAGAAAAAGTTGTAAGAGGATTGCAGCTTTCGTGTCCTAATATACTTACAATTCCTGAAAGGCAGAAAGTTCAGATGATTGTTAATCTGTCCAGTTGTTTTGATAATTATAGAGGAGAATTGTTTTTTAAGATCGTAAAGAGTCCTTTGAAACTGCACAAACATCTGAACAGATATACCGAAAATCTCAAAACAGAAGATGTTTTTGGTCGAAAGAAACTGACGGAACTTCAGATTGATAAGATGGATGATGCTATTCAAGAACGTCATGAACTGGCATTTTATGTACTCATTCAGGAAAATGAAAATGTTGTAGATAACCGACTTTCTAAACTAGATGCCATGTTACGCTATGCTGGATTTACAACATCTTTAATGTCCATTACCGACTATGAGGCAGTTATATCACATGATTTTAAAACTGAAATTGTTAATCAGTATGAATTTGTTTCACTGATCATTGACAAGGAGAAATATGAAAATGAAATTGAAAAGAACTGAAAAGGCCAGAAGAACAACACTTGCCCCTCATGGACTTGTTGAAAAGGACAATTATTATATTATTGGCGATAAGTATGTAAGAGTATTAACGGTATCTGCTATGCCAAAAGCAATTACTGAAGGTTTTCTTGCACAGTTTATCAGTTCACCTGATTATCATATCGATTTTTCAACTTCTTTAATGAATATAGATTTTGCAAGCTATATGCAAAAGGAAATCAATCATTTAGAGGAACAGATTAATAAAACGAATACAGATACAGCAAGAGAAGAACTGATTACCAGATATTATACGATGCAGGAAACAATCAAACAGATGGTTGCCAACAAAAGCAGAACCATGAATGTTGTTATTAATATTTATATCACTGCTGATGATCTTCAAAAGCTCAATGAAAAAACAATTGCAGTCAAAAACAGAATCCAGACAGATAATCATATGAGACTTCATACCTTACCTCGATTGCAGGTAGGTGCTATGCAAAAAAACAGTCCACTATTTATTGGCAATTCTTTAAACAAATATGTTGACTATCACATTGGTGTTATGTTACCTACACTTACGGGTGCAGCATTATGGCCATTTTTCTATGACAGTATCGATGATAAATACGGAACTTTCATTGGTGTTGAAGCCAACACAGGTGGGAAAATCATCTTTGATCAGTTTGCTTATCTAAATGATACTGAAAATGCAAAGGCACAGGGAAGAACGGCTGGTAATATGCTGGTTATTGGTAAAACAGGCATGGGGAAAACAGTATTTATGACACTTCTAATATGTTCTCATATCATTAACCATCGCAAAGTTATATGGTTAGATCCTGAAAATAAAAACAGGGAACTGACAAGAAAACTTGAAGGAAATTATATTGAAGTAGGGCTGAATAAAAATGTTATTAACATATTTGATCTTCAGCCAGTATCAACAGACGCTGATGAAAAAGAATCAGAAGAAGTGATGTATGATACAAAGATTGCTATTAAAAATGTTGTTGAAGACATGATTATTATGTTCAAAACACTGTGGCCAAATATTACGGAAGATGAAATCAATGTTCTTGATGAAATTACAGAAAAAACATATAGAGTAGTTGGAATTGATGGTACAGAATCATTCAGATATTTAAAACCAGAAGATTATCCAACGTTTACGACATTCTCGGTAGTAATTGATCAGATGCTGGAAGAGTATGAAAACAGCGCCTTGAAAAATAAAAAAGTCATTGAAGCTCTTTTGAATCTTCAAATGAAAATGAGAAGTCTTGTGGGAACTGCTGGAATAGAAGGACATCTTTCACGCTATTTCAATGGAACGACTAATATAAATATGGATTCACTTGATACGATTGGACTTGTTTCTTTTGGAACAAAGCATCTGATGAATACACCAGAACATATCAGAAATGCACTGTTAAGAATTATTTTTAAATACGCATGGTCTAATTGTCTTTCAACGGATGAGCAGACTGTATTTGTGACAGATGAAGATCATACCTATATTCAAAATGAACCAATTGCAGCTTTAAAAGCTCAGTTTCAAAGACGTGCCAGAAAATACAATACAGTAACTATCAGTGGAACACAGGAAGTTAAAGATTATAACAATGATAGAATTCAGGTTCATGGAGCAGCAATTTTTAATAATGCAACCTATCGAGTCTATTTCAATATGGAACTGGATGGTATTTTTGAACTTGGTAAACTTGTTCATCTGACAGATCAGGAAATGGATACGATTCGTTTTCTGCTTACTCATTATTGCCTGTTTGAAAACGGAAACAGAAAGATACCAGTGCATATTCTAATGTCGGAAAGAGAAAAAGAATTCTTTGGGGCATAACAGGTAAAAAATGAATCTCATTTTAAAAAGAATAGGAAAAAAGTCAGGAATTATTATTCTTGGCTTTATTTTATTTATGGGCGCACTGTGTACGCCCTTTGTTGCCTTAAATGAGTGGTTGAAACATCCAATTTCAACTACAGTTGATATTATCTTTGGTGATAACAGTTCATACAGTCTGAAGGAAAATGTCAATGTAAAAGTGTTGAAATATAAAAGTGAAGTAGAAAAATGGTGTGCAAAGGATATGAATGGCTACTTAGATGTTTCAAACTATGTAAATGTTATTTTGGCAATCATGATGGTTGAATCAGGTGGAGAAGGTAATGATCCTATGCAATCTTCTGAATGTTCAAAAAATACGAAATATTCTAAGAAACCAAATTCAATCAAAGATCCAAAATACTCTATAGAATGTGGAGTCAAAGATTTTGCGGATGCACTTTCACAAAGTGTTACTTCGGGACTTGTTAATAATGATGCTTTGTTTACTACAGTTGATGCCTACAACAAGGGATTAGGCATTATCAAAAGACATTCCAAAAATAAAAAATACAGTTTTGAAGAGTCGTGCAGCTATTGTTATGAGCATCGTTTTAACAACAATAAAAAAGGTTATTCAACGGCTTCAAAGCTAAGATTGATGTTTAATTTACAAATCAATAAATACTGGGACGGTGGAAACTGGAGATGGAACTATGGAAATATGTTTTATGTTTATCAGGTACTTTCCTATCTGAATGTTTATTCTTTCAGTAATGATGGAAGTGCTGGAGCAAATATCATTAACATAGCATCATCAAAGATTGGATGTCGATACTGGTGGGGTAAAAGTGGCCCAAATTATTTTGACTGTTCAGGACTTGTCTATTGGACATTGAATCAGGCAGGTATGAGTGTACCACGATTAACAGCAGATGGTTTTGCAAATTACGGAAGAAGTATATCGGTTAAAGAATTACAGGTTGGAGATCTGATTGCTTTTGACTGGGATTGGGATAAGAAAGCAGATCATGTATCAATATATGCAGGTGATAATTTCATTATACATGCAAATGGAAATTCTTCCATTAAAGGAAATTCTTCAAAATATACAGTCAAAAGACAGAATATGACAAATTATTATAGATCACATGTGATAAGTTGCAGAAGAGTCTTTTGATTATCTCAAAGTCAAAAGACTTTTAATATTTTATTACTATTTATACAAGATTGGAGTGATTACGATTTTTAGCAAAGAAGAAGAAAAATATTTTCTGACATTCGTATTAAAATATGATAACGATTTTGAAACAATTTTAGGTGAAATGAAAAAAGGTGCAAAAATCAATTATGAGGAAGTTGAAAAATATATGAAAGATGTCGAAGAAAAATATGTCATATTGTTTTCAAATGACTATCCAGAGTATTTTAGAAATTTCTCTCAGCCACCATTTGCTCTGTTTTACGAGGGAAATCTAGAATTGTTCAATAATAATGGAGCAACTTTTGAAAACCCTTTGGATTCAACAAAAGATTTTTATCTGGCATTATCAGAAGATGGTGGAAAAGAAGTGGACTGGTGTATTGCAGTTACTCATGAAGAAGATCTTTTGCCAGTAGTTAATAAATTTTTGAATGATCTAGACGAAGATTTAGATTTTAAAAAATATGCTAATAAGAATGAGTTGAATTTATCATAATTGGAAAGGAATGATTTTATGGATAAATATACAATGGATGAACTGTTGTTGGCGTTTTCTTTAAAATTTGAAAATAATGCACTTGAAATTTTACAAAGACTTTATGAAGGAACACCAGTACCAGTAAATGAAATTGATGAAATACTAAAAAAAGTAGAAGAAAAATATGTTGTTATTACCTCAGATGATTACCCTGATTTTTTTCATAGGGTCGATAACCCACCATTTGTATTTTTTTATGAAGGAAATCTTGAATTATTTGATCAATGTGATCACTATTTTGAAAAAACAGTAGATGGAAGAAAATGTTACCTTGCAATCAATCAAAAAGGAAATGATGTTGACTGGTGTATCGTGACAGAAAATGAAAAGCAGTTAGTACCTGAAGTCAATAAATTTTTTGAAGATTATGGCGATAGATATAATTTGAAGAATTATGTAAAAAAAGAGGAATTAAGCTTATCTTAATGAAAAGGAAAATTAAAATGAAAGATAAATTTACAAGTGATGACATTCTTGTTGCGCTCTGTCAGAAGTTTGGAAACAGTACTGAGATTATAGATGATGTAATCGATAAAAAGATTTTTATGACAGACAAGGAAAAAGAATATTATTTAAATGAAGTGCATGAAAATTATATTTCTTTTCTTTCAGATAAATATCCCGTTATACTTGGGGCTCTTGATGATCCACCAGTGTGTCTGTTTTACGATGGTGATCTTGATGTGTTTCAAAAAGATATACATGTTTATGAAAGTGTTGTTAATAAAGCAGACAAGATTTTTATTGGAATAGTTAATAAAGGTGATGAGGCAGAATGGTGTGTTGCCACTACAGATCAAGAAGTTCTTCAGCCTGTAGTTGAAGAAGTATTTGAAAGAAATGATAATTTAGAGTTTAAAAAATATAAACAGTCTCAAAGCACTGTATTGAATTGATGAGGTGAAGAAATGAAAGAGGACATTACAGATGATGAAATTGTATTTGCTTTAGCAATGAAATATGATAACGATTTAGTTAAAGTAGCAGATGCAATGATGAATAACAGAGTCATGGAAGCAGATGAATTATTTGGATATATAAACAGTGCCACTGAAAAATATGTGACACATAACTCTCCCAATTATCCTAGAGCATTAAAAGTAGAAGATAAACCTCCTGTTGCTGTTTTTTACGATGGTAGATTGGATATTTGTAATAATGCAGATCTGTTAATTTTTAATGGATTGTTTGGTACTAAAAAAAGAGGATTCTTATTTGCGGCTGAAGATGAAAATGGTGAATGTGATTGGATGATTGGGTGTGAAAATCAGGAACATTTGAATGATTTAATTGAAAAAGTGCAAAGTGAATTAAAGATACTTAATTTTAAAGATTACTCAAAAGAAAAAGATTTAACTATGTCTTAAAAAAGAAAGGAACAGATAATTTCTGTATAAGGTAAATAAAAATGAAATTAGATAAAGAATTAGAAAATATATTAAAACAAAAAGGCTATAAAAAAGTCGAATGCCCTAAAGAAAAAAAAGAAAGTAAAGACTATAAGGATATGATGAAAGCAATAGAAGAATATAAAAAGGAGATGGAATCTAATGAAAGACAGTAATTCCAAAGAAAAACATTTTGAAAATATAACTATGAATGAAATACTTGTTGCTTTTTCTCAAAAATATCATGGTCACTTTTTTAAAATTTTAGAAGCATTAAAGGAAAAGGAAAGACTTACAAATAAAGATATCAAACAATATTTGGAAGATGTTGAAGAGATGAACGAAACAATCTTATCCGATAAATATCCGTCACCACTTAAAGAAATTCCTAATCCACCATTTGTACTCTATTATGAAGGAAATCTAGAACTTATGGATAAAAAAGGAATTCAAATATCTTTGCCTGTAGATGAGGAAAACTATCATAGATGTTTTTTTGCTTTAGAAGAAAATAATGGTCAAATGGATTATTGCATAGGAGTAGAGGATGAAAGTGATTTATCTTTTGTAGTTGAAAATTTTATTGAGCGTAATCCACATTATAAATTTGTTGATTATTCAAAAAGTAAAGAAATGGGAAATTCGTTGGTATAATAATATGAATGATTTTAATGATATAAATACAATTATTGAGGATTATCCCTTTGATGAGGATAATCCTTTTTTAATGGAAATTCCTTCAAATGAGACTGTTTATAGGAAAGATGAGTTGATAAACAATGAAAATGAATAAGGCAAGACAGCAAGTTGTAGAACTATTTATTGGCTGTCTTAATAAAGGAAAGATTCCATGGTATCAGGGATTTATGCCAGCAGAACCAAGTTTCAATCCTATAACCAATACCGTTTATCGTAACAGCAATCGTTTTATTCTTTATATAAATGAGTTTGTTAATGATTATAAGGATCCACGTTGGATGACTTTCAATCAGGCAAGTTCAAAAGGATATCTTATAAAAAAAGGAAGTAAAGGTGTTCCTATAGAGTACTGGAGTCTTTATGATAATAAAAATAGAAAATCGATTACCAGTGCGGAAGCAAAAAGAATTATTGAAGAAGATAAGGAAAGATCAAAAGATATCACGTATATCTGTCGAGTTTATACTGTATTTAACGCAACACAGATGGAAGGTATACCACTTTATAAAAATCAGAATAAAAATATAGCATTTGATGAAGAAAAGTATGAAATACCTTTATCAGTAATGAATGACTTTTGTGAGAATACAGATTTAAAAATGATTGAAGATGATGGGGTAAATACACCATATTATCAACCATCAGAGGATAAAGTTGTTGTACCTGACAGGCATCGTTATATGGATGAAGAAGCTTTTTTCTCGGATACTTTTCATGAAATAGCGCATTCGACGGGTCATGCAAAAAGACTGAAAAGAGAGCTAAAAAGCAGATATGAAGAAAAAGATTATGCTGTTGAAGAATTAAGAGCTGAAATTGGATCAGCTTTTATATGCAACAGTTTAGGTATTATTTCTAAACCAAACAGAGATTATCTAGAAAACAGTGTTGCTTATGTTCAGTCATTTTTGAATGTATTAAATAACAATCCAAATGATCTGTTTAAAGCGATTAAAGATGCTGATGGTATAGCAAACTATGTTTTAGAAAAAGGTAATTTTGAGTTGAAACATAAACTTGGGGAGTTATGTAAAGAAGTCATTCAGGAAGATAAGTATAAACCAAACAGCATCACAATGGATCAGCTTGAAGAAAGTCTGAAAATTAAAAATATACCTTGTCTGGATGAAGAAGAAACAGCACATATTGTTAATCTTTGGGAACAAGACAAAGCAAGTATTATGGGACGTGTTTTTTACTGCTTTGATGGAGAAACAATTACTTGTGTTGATAATCGTGAAGGTGATTTGTTCATTGAAAGATTTGAAGAAAAGGATGCGTTGCTTGCATATATGTGGATGACAGACTTAATGAGTTCAATTGACTGTTATGATTTGCTGAATAAAAAAGAAGGTGATGTATTAAGTGGGCAACAATAAAAAGTTAACACAGGTGAGAGATAATGTCTGTATTGGAATGAGTTCATACGGTTGGATCTGTAAAAGAGAGTATGCTCGATTTTATCTGTGGGAAAAGGCAACTCGCTCTGGTAAAACTATCAAAGAATGTTTTTATAAACAAGAGATTCCTGTTTTCAACTATTCAATCAATGATAATTGAGGAACTATAGCATGTAGTACGCAAGTGGTACATTTTAAAGATGAAAAAATGGCTAAAACTCAACGTTGTTGAGTTGTTCAACAAGAAAATGTAGCACATTTGTGTTAACAAATGAGTTACATTTTCCTTATCCTGCTAAATGTGTCTGTTATTATCTATAATGATTTTATAACTATGTTCTAGTTTTTTTGAAGCATAAAAATTATTCAAAAAATAATAGTACGGCAACATTGCCGTGTAAAAAGAGGTGAGAAAATTTAAATGAAGGATACATGGATCAACTTCAGGAGTGATCAGAATACAAAAGAGCGATTTGAAAAACTGGTACTGACTACTCATAAAAATAAACAGGAACTGATGAATGATTTAATTGATTCATATTTGCTATTGAATAATGATGAATATAACTCATTAGATAAAAAGATAGCTTATATGCTTGAATTACTGAATATCATTAATGAGTATGTGCAGCTTCCAGTTAAAAGCTATTGTAAAGAATTGCCAAAAGATATGACAGAGATTGAAAAAATTGTAAAAGCGAAATCAAGATATCATCTGGCTATCATGAATAAAATTAACACGGCAAGTTTGCCGACCAGATAGTTTTTTGACACAACAGATTATTTACTGTAGAATTTTATTTGGACAGTTCTTTCATTCTAAATACCACTTTGAACTGTTCAAAATCTAATGGAGCACGGTAGAGTGCTCTTTTATAGTTTATAAGATGTTTTTAAATTATGGGATCACAAAAATATTGCTATTTAAAAATGAATATTATATATTAAATTTAAGAAGAATAGTATTATAATAGATAATATAAAGAAGGAGTGATTACACATGGAAAATAGAAAAATGACATTTGATGGAGTTACTTATAACTGCTTTACAGATGAAGAATTAGAAGATTTAAAAACTGTAATCGCATATGAAGAACGAAAAAAGAATAAAACATTTGAACCAATAGATTTTGATGATTTTTTAGAAGAGAGAGAAAAGAAATATGGGGTCAAATTTTAAAGTTAAAATAGATCCTTATGTTATTGCCAAAGTTGACGATATTGACTATTACTATTTTGAAAAATTTGGCAATTTTGAAATGGGAATTCTGTTAACGAAAGAATTGAAAGATGTTAAAGAAACAATTCAAGATAATCCCTATATTGGAAGAAGGATTGATGACAATATATACAAGTATGTCATGTTGAATATAAAAAGTGTTTTATATTATGAAATCCATGAAGATAGCAATACAATTATTATTTTTGATTTAAAAGCGTTTAAAGAAAACAGGAGAAAGAATGATTAAGTTCATTCTTTTTTTATTTTTCTGTTAGACGGCAAAGTTGCCGTGTAAGTATACAGGAGGAATTTTATGGAATATGAGGTTGAAGTTATTGAAACTTTAAAAAGACAAAAGGTAATAGAAGCCGATTCTCTCAATCAAGCACTTGAAAAACTTCAGGAAGAATACAAAAACTGTAATATTATTCTTAATGAAAATGATTTTGTTGGGGTTGAATTTAGAGAATCAACGGATGAAATGATCAAAGAAAATTTTAATACACAAAATCTGTTACAGGATTTAATGAATGCTGGTGGTTGTGATGCTAGTGATGAATATTCAAAAGGATGGGATGAAGCAATGGAAGAAGCTTATAGCATTGTGTGTCGTCATCTGAATATGACAAAAGAAAAGGTGAAAGAAGATAATGCCGGTAAGATCCTTTAGAGTCTCAGAAAAGTTTTTGAAACAGCTTGAAATGATTCAAAATTATTGTAAGAACGAACTAGGATTGGAAATGACCCAAAAAGAACTGTTGGATGAAATGATAGAACTTTACTATTGCAGGATCATGTTAAAATCTAACATTCTTGATGAATTATTTAAGGAAGAATTGCGTAATAATTTGCAGCTTTACATGATTGAAAATGCAAAGATGCTCAATCACATCATAGAAATTATAAAGAAAGAAGGTAAAGATAAAGATGATAAATGAAATAGATCCAAGGATATATAATTTTAAAAATCTTAAATTGGAAGATCAAGTGGTTGTTGCTTCACAGTTTAAGATTTTTTTATTAGTCAAAAAAGAAAAAGAGGATTTAAAAGAAACAGCAGATAAACAAAATTCATTGACTAAGTTTCTTTATGAAGTTGCTATTGAAGAACTTGATGAAGTAGAAGAAAAAATCAAAGTTACAATTATACAGACAATAATTAGCTTTATTGAAAATTATGATTATTTTGTTAAAGAATTAGAAACAGATGATTATTTTTATGGATTGGAGGATTCAAAAGATGAATAAACAATTTGATGTCTTTGTAAAAATGAAAATTACTGAGATGAGTAAGACCATTCATGATATGACTTATACCTATATTAATCCTGAAACAAAAAAGCCTACTGATGTTCCAGCAAAGCATTATCAGGATATTTTAAAACAGCCTGTTGAAGTCATGGTAGAAGAGCAGGTCAAAAGGCAATTTCTGAACGTTATGTTTAAACAACTAAAAAATTTAAAGGAAGAAGAACCGCATCTGTTTTATCAATCTTTATTGTTAATGGATATTGGTAAATCACCAGATTCTCTTGCAGTCAATGAAGAAGTAGCTTTAAAGATGACAGCTGATTATATGGTTAATGAGGAAAACAAACCTAAAAAGAAAAATGATCCAAAGTTCCATATTTCTCAAGATTCTTTTATAAAAAAATATGATGAAATAAAAAAAGATGATTCACTGATGGCTGAACTTTTTGATTCTGCTGATGTAAAAGATGAAGGAATGAGTCTTAATTAGAATTTAAGATGGCAATGTTGCCGTGTGATTTAATACAATATGAAAATAACGAAAGCACGTTTTATGGTGTATGGATGTAAACCACCATCGAATTCAAGAATGAAAAAAGAAATATCATTGGATTCTATTTCAGGTTATTTTGAATATACAGGAAGAGAAGAAGCTAAAGATGTAGAAAAAGAAGTAGAGGATAATGAATCAGGTTATTTCGGATACACAGGGAGTCATAGCGTTGGGACATCTAGCTCAATGGGTATGTTAAATACCAGAGAAGACAGAAAAAAATTCAAAAAAGAAATCAAAAAATACTTCTATAAGAAAGGGAATGTCTGCTGGGATTTGGTTATTTCACTGGAAAGTGATGAGGAAGCAGCAAAGCTTGGTCTTGAAACGGTTGATAACTGGAATAGTGTTATGTCTGATGCACTTCCCAAAATATTCAAACAGTATGATTTGGAATATAACAACGTCTTGTGGTGGTTTGATGTTCATCGAAATACGGAACATCCACATGTCCATCTGGCCTTTATAGAAAAACATCAGACAAGATTCAAAGGAAAAATATCAAAAGCAAAACTGGAGAATGTTAAAAGGTCTATTTATACATGTATTGTAGCAAGACAAAAGCTTGCTGAGAAAACGGGATATGATTACAAAGAATATTTTAAGCTAAAAGATTGGGAATTTAATCAGCTTATGACACTTGTTAAAGGAAAAGATTTATCAAAGTTAAAAACATTAAATCAGTTGCTGGATGCATTACCTAAAACAGGTAGACTTCAATACAATTCTTATAACATGAAGGAATATAAACCAGCCATTGATAGAATAATTGATGAAATTATTTTTAACAGTCCTGATTTGAAAAAGCAATATGATTTGTTAATAGAAAGAATTGATGTTTTGGAAGAAATCATGAATGAAGAATCAGTTGGAATTTCAACTTTAAAAGAAGCAGAACTAAATAAACTTCATGAACGAATAGGAAATTATATTTTAAAGAACTATAAAAAAACAGAAAAAATAAAAATAAAGAAGGAGACTAAAGTAATAAGGAAAGTTAAATACCTCAATGAAAAAAGACTGGAAGGATTTATTTACAGTGTTGCTTTAGAACAGCAAAATTCAATAAATAAATCCATCGAAGAATACTATGAACGTATGCAAAATAATCTAATCGTCTGACTGTTCTGCATCTTCAATATCATCAGGTATCTCAAATACAGGTTTGTGCAGAACTTCAAAAAGTTTTTCATTATATTCAATAAGTTTGGAAATGTTATGACTCAATTGATCACATAAAAATGCTTTGGAAGCACGGCCTTGATTATCGACAAACGAAGTAAGTATTTCTAAATCCATACTGTAAAGGGTCTGATATATTCCATTCAATTTATAAGCTATCTTGTCAATTTCATCATAGACTTCAAATATTATTTTTCTTTCTTCCATTTTCTTGTATACCTCCTTTTTTTAATTATGAAAGTAATTTCTTTTAAAAAGAAGAATTCTTGCATGAAATACAGAAAATATGCTTTAAAAACAAGAATATATAAATTATAGCTTTGTTTTTTTGAATGATGACGTGAAAGGAGTGAGCTATATAAATAATAAAATTAAATATACATTCTTTATTGGGATAGCTGTGTCATTCTTTAGCTCTATGCAGATTTCATATAATTTATCAAATACAGGGATAACATTTAATCCTTTATATGCTTTTGATAATTTATATTTATTATTAGGCTGTATTGCTTTTGGAATGATTCCTGCAATTATGCTAATTTTAAACAATCTTGAAACCCTAGGAAAAGATAACCGAAATTATTCTAAACTTGTAAATGTTAATTACTTTAAAGAAAACTTTAATAAAATCATTTTCAATCAAAATGCAGAAATAGTTGAAAACAGACAACTGTTTTTGACCAATGATATAAGAACTCAGATCAATATATGGACAAAAGAACATAAACTTGAGTTTTTAAAAATACCACTTTCTAAACAAAATTTAGGATTTGGTATTTTTTTTGTTACAGGGAAAAATTACGTGTATGTTGATAATGCGGATCATCATACTCTGATTATTGGTACAACTGGTTCAGGTAAATCTTTCAGCTTTATACTTCCAATGTTATGTCTACTTGCTATGACAGGAGAATCAGGATTATGTGTTGATATCAAGGGTGAATTAAGTCAGGCAACAGCAGAACTTTTTAAAAGTAAAGGATACAGAGTTTATTTTCTTGATTTTATCGAACCACAAAACAGTGACTGCTGGAATCCTTTGTACTTGGGATCTCACGAATATATGAAACAACTTAAGACTAAAAATGAGCAGGAAAATTATTTGAAAAATAAGCTTGAAAAGGGAAAAGAAGAGTTTGAAATATTACATGGCAATGTTGCCGTGTTTGATGGTAAAGAGTTTATAGGTAGAAATGAAGCAGGTGATTATATTTATAATGAAGAAAACAACTCATTTTTGACTGATGCTGATTTTTCACAAGCGCAGGAGTATCTTCGTGATGTAGTACAGGCAATAACAGAAGGAAAGAAACAGGGACAGGATCAGGAGTTTTGGAATCAGGAAGCAGGGAGAATTCTGGAAGGTTATGTTCATTTGCTATGTGAAACAGGCAATATAAACGTTGTTAATATACCAGCGATCAATAAGTTAATGTTGGATGGTGATGAAGTTAAAAGAAAAACAACGCGATCAGAAATTACTTTTCTTCAGTATTATTTAAAAAACTATAAAACAAATTTTGATATTTCAAAAGAGCGATTGTCTTCGTATGTAGACAGCGCTGAACAGACAAGAAAATCATCACGTAATGTTTTAACGAAACATCTTACATCCATCGTAACAAATGATGCAATTAAAAAAATTCTTTCTAATAACACAATTGATTTGGAAAATATTGATTCCTATAAAACAATGATTTTTTTGAAAGTACATGATGAAAAGCAGACGTATTATCCTTTGGTTACTTTGTTTATTAAACAGCTTTGGCAATGTCTTGTTAAAGAAACCAGAAAGAACTCAAATTTGAGATTGAAACATCCTTTTAACATATTGTTCGATGAAATGGGACAGTTTCCTAAGTTTCAGGAAATTACAAATATTCTTACTGCTGGACGTTCAAGAGGTGTAAGGATGAACATGGTTGTTCAGGGATTTGATCAACTTGAATCTTCCTATGGAAAAAATGAAGCACAGACAATACGATCTAATGCAACCAATCTTGTTTATTTGCTTTCAAAAGATTATCAGACTTTAGAGGAAATTTCAAAAACATTGGGAACTAAGAAGACATCTAAAGCTAAAGAAGAAAGAGTTGTTACAGTTGATCGTCTGAAAAACTTTAAGCTTGGAGAAGTACTGATTATGGGAGATAGAGGAAAATCCTTAATTACTAACGTATTGCCTTTTAATAAATATAACTATTATAAGAATTTAAAAAAATACAACGTAAGGGACATTCCTAAAAAAGAACCAAAATATTTTGATATTAAAAAAGAAATAGAAATGAGGGAAAATATGAATGAACAGTAAAATAAAAACTTATCTTATTTCAAAGGGGATTGATTTTTCAGTCCCTTTTTTAGTAGATGAAAATCATCTGGAAAAAATTGATGAAAAATTTATTTATCAAAATACTTATTTTGAAAATAAATTAATTAAATATACAATGCTTGGAAAAAAGAAAGAACTGTTTTTAAGAAACTGTAAGATTGAAGCAACAAGTCTGTCAAGTTTAGATATTAAAGAAAGAATTGTCTTTCATAACTGTATATTTGACAATGTTAAAATTTCCAAATGTAATTTTAAAAATGCTGTCTTTTATAACTGCAGGTTTAATAATTCAGTAATTGTAAATGCAATACTGGAAAACAGTTATTTTATTAACTGTAAAGGAATTGAGACAGTTGATTTTATGGAAAATAATATGCAGGGTGTCTCAGTAATTGGTAGCAAAGTTAATTTAAATGAGCTGGAAGAGAAACAAAACAGACTTGAAGATATTCTAATTCAAGAAGAAATGCTTGAAGTTCAACATGGCAATGTTGCCGTGTTGGAAGAAAAAAAGGAAGCTGATCAGGAAATGAAAGAAGAAAATGAAAGACAAATTATAAAAAATGAAATCTATAGCTGTCAGGAATTGTCACAAGATTTTTTAAATAATAAGCTTTTTTATAAATGCCATTTTGTAGATTGTTCTGTAAGTGATAATGTAAAATTGAATGCTACAACAGACTTTAAAGAGTGTACTTTTTTAAACGATGCTCTTCATTTTGATGATGTTGACAAAACATCGTTTGATGACTGTATCTTTGAAAAAGTTTCTCTTAAAGGAAATTTTATACATGTATCCTTTGCTGGATCAAAGTTTAGCAATCTATCTTTTATTAGAGATTCTACATTTGTTGCCTGTTTGTTTGATCATACAAATGCAATTGAATATTTTGATAATAATTTGATAAAGCTAAGCAATATTGAACTTGTTAAAAAATCAAACGATAATACTGAAATATTGAAAAAAGTAAATGAACTTTATGAGATATTAAAATCAAAAGATAAGGTATTACAGCAGGAACTGATAGCAAAAACAAAAGTTGATGAGGAAGATGTTCTTGACTATATTTTACATTTGGATGATATGGAATACCTAAAATTGATTGCAAAAACTAGTAATCGAGTAGTTGAAGAAAAGATGGTTTAGATGTCAAAAAAATTAGATGAATTGTTCGAAACATATGCCTATGATGCAAGACAGAAGACACAGCTTCGTTTGGCTGATGAAAAAGGACTTGATATTTCTAAAATGAAAGATCCTAAGTTTAATTGGGAGCAGATGCGAGAAATTTCATTAGCAATGGAATATGGACTGAATCCTGACACTTTGTGTGATCCTGAAATCAATGCGGAATCTATGGAGAAGATTCGATATAGTTTGATGGATCAGCAGAGTGTTTTTGAGGATGCTAAAGAGGAGATAAAAAAGAAACGTACTAAAAGAATTTCTTTAATCATTTTTACTGTAATAGTTGTTTTTATTGTAAGTATTATCTATTTGATGAATAAGGATACAATCGATAAGTATATCGAGCCTGTTCCTCTAGAATTAACAACAGATAGAGTAACTGTTGAATATGGTGAAGATATTCATTTCATGGATTATATTAAGTATTATGATAAGTCTCAGCAATTGACAATACCTTTGAATCAAAAGCTAAATAAAATAAAGGATTATAAATTTGTTTATTCAGTAACGAACGGTGTTAAAACAAAAGAAAGAACATTAATAGTTAGTGTTGTTGATACAACAAAACCAACGATTAAATTGACACAAAGTGAAATTACTCTTAATAATGGAGAACAGTTTAATCCAAAAGATTATATTAAAAAAGCAGAGGATAATTATGATCAGTTATCAACTGATAATGTTGTAATAAATAATTCTATTGATTCTAATAAGGATGGTGATTATGAAGTTGAATATCAATTAAAAGATCAACACGGCAATGTTGCCATATCTACTTTAAAAGTTCACATCAGAACAGTATCTCAAAACGAAGATAATACTGCTGTTGGAAATAAAGAAGATTCAACAGTTAAAAAGAATCAGGAACAGAATAATAAATCAAACAAAGTAGAAACACCTAAAACAGTAAATATTGAACCTAAAATATTTTATATAAAAGATTACAACTATGATTTATCAGCCTGTAGTCAAGCGGCAAGTGATTATATGAATCAGGTATTGAATAGTAGCAATATTAGTTTGAGTGGATATATTGAGCCTTTTCAAGAAGAAAGTATCATTGTAGGGTATAAAGTAACATTTGTATAAAAAAGATTTAAATAGTATATATTAAATCTGGTAGTAGATTTTATATTACATGCAAAGATATTAACAGAATGAAAATTTCATTTAGAAATTTTAAAATTAAGTATCAATTTCTATCATATTTAGAGGTATCTTAGAGTAATATTTTATTATAATTCCATATCATCATTATTTGATTTTGTTTCTGCATCAGTATCTTTTTTGAATTCTATTTTATTGTCTCCTGAAGTTGAAATTAATTTTAGATGGTTTTTAGAAAAAAATGCTATATATCCATCAAAATTTCCGTCGTTTAAAAGATAAACATTATCATCAATTTTAGTGATTTTGCCACTTGAAAAAGGATACCAATATTTATAACTGTTATCATGGTTAATGCTTATGGTTGTAAAATCAGTTATATAGGTACCATAAATATTTGTGGATTGTGTTTTTTTTGTTTTATAAAAATAATCATTTGTGTAGTAGCCTAGTGTAAAAAATAAGATAAATAATATTAATATACTTTTTTTCATTGTATTTTACCATGTATTAGATAGCAACATTTTTGAAATAGGATATGTAAGAGCTTTTGAATGATTATGGGTTTCAAAAATACATTATTTTTAATAAAATAAAAAGATAATTTACTAAATGTTACTTCTAATTCCTTTCTAAATAGTTTGACTCGCTTATGAGAATTTATATAAGTGGACTGTTTATACTCAATAAATGTTATATTTGATTTTATTATATACCACGTTTTTTTTCTTTCAATTTTTTTGATTTTAATAATGTTTTATGTATCAATTATCAATGTTGATGCAAAAGAAAATTTAAATTAGGTATATGGAGGTGAATATGTTTTAACTGATGAAGAAATATTAGAAAATGAACAAATTGCTTTAGAATTTGCAAAAAATCAACATAGAAATCATCAAGCAAGAATGGATGAAATTGTTGAAAATTGGGTTAAAGATGGTTCTGGTATTTCAAATGAGTCTCCAAAGGGATTAGTATTTAATCAAGCGCCTGGTGGTTATAAATATGGAGCTGGGGGAGGAGGAATGTATTGGGGAACATCTTCTTCAACTACTGGAAGTGTTTCTATGGGAGTTTCTATGAATTCCAAAACAATAAGTTTTAGTGTTAGTTATGCTCCGGGATCAAGATATGAGTCTTCTGGTCATTTTAAAACTTGTCCAGCAAGCTTATGTAATAAGTATGTAAAACTATATAGTACAACTCGATATAAAGTTACTAAATATAAAGTTTATCAAAAAAATAAGTACAGTTCAGGGCAAGGAACTTTTGTTCGTAACGAATATGTTCCAACACCATATAGCTATGCATTTTATTGGATTGCAGTAAGCTGATATTATAAAAATGCAATTCAATTATGTTCGCTTCATATTAATGAGTAAATTATTTAATTTAAATTTTCATAGAAAGAGATTTAACCAATTAATTTCATTTTTTAAAAGTTTTAATAAATATGAAAAAAGCATAAGTAAAAAATGAGAATTACAGTTAAATAATTGGCATAGAAAAATCATAAAATAATTTAAAATAGATCCTTATAAATGTATAAAAAGAAAAAGAGAGCGAGTGCGGAGGTGTGACCGAACAACTCAAAGCAGAAAACCCGATGTTGTGTGTTGGAAGAATGAACGAGATACAGGCAAGGGCAAGAGAAATCATCAACGCAGAAATTATTTACGCATAAGCCAAAGTCGGCAGGGAGAAATCCCTGCCGTTGTTCTTTTGGATGGTGCTGGTCACAATTCGTTTCTTGATTTTGTTCGTTTGACCGAGTATAATATACCTACTAATGATATGGAGGTCTGTTATGTTTGAATATATGACGGTACAGGAAGCCGCAACAAGATGGAATATTTCAGAACGAAGAATACAGACACTATGTTCTGAAAACAGGATTGAGGGCATTGTGCGTTTAAGCAGAGTGTGGCTCATACCAAAAGATGCGAAGAAGCCGATAGATAGGAGAAAGAAAAACAACGGGAAGTGAAAAAGGAATTTTCGGCAGTTGCAACTGTCAGTTGACACATTGAATGGTGCTGGTTGGTGGTTAGCAACTTTATAAATCACTAAAATATGAGTATAACATCACATTAACAGGAGGATATAATTATGATTTTTGCCGATAAACTTATTTTGTTACGAAAAAAAGCAGGCTGGTCACAAGAGGAATTAGCTGAACAAATGAATGTAACACGACAATCTGTTTCAAAATGGGAGGGAGCACAATCTGTTCCTGACCTTGATAAAATGATACGCCTTTCCGAACTATTCGGAGTAAGTACAGATTATTTACTTAAAGACGAAATTGAGCAAGCTGAGCATATCAACTCGTCCAAAGATATACCGTCATTAAAGCGTGTCTCTATGGAGGAAGCAAATGCTTTTCTCTCTGTAAAATCAAGGACAGCTAAAACAATAGCGTATGCTGCTTTTTTGTGTATCTTATCTCCGATAGCTCTTTTGATGTTGGGTGCAATTAGTGAAAGTACGGCAGGCGGCTTGAACGAAGATATTGCAAGTGGAATTGGAATGATTGTTCTTATTATTTTTGTAGCAATAGCCGTCGTAATGTTTATATCAAGTGGTAGCAAAACCGCTCCCTTTGCATATTTGGAAAAAGAAAAATTTGAAACCGAGTATGGCGTGAGTGGAATGGTTAAAGAATGCAAAGCAAAATATAAAGATTTGCACACAAAGAATAATATTGTGGGAACTTGTTTGTGTATTTCTGCTTTGATTCCTCTTTTTGTCGGAGCAATAATTGACGCTGATAACGACCTATTTCTAATGGCTATGCTTTCCTTTTCGTTTCTTATTGCAGGCGTAGGTGTGATTTGTTTTATTAAGACGGGTATCATATGGGCAAGCTATGAAAAACTTTTGCAAGAGGGAGAATATTCTAAAGAGAACAAGGAAAAACCGTCTATTGCGGTTGCTGTATATACTGCATATTGGGTAATTACAACAGCAGTATATGTGGGATATAGTCTATCATCAAATAATTGGGGACAGAGTTGGGTAATTTTGGTTGTTGCGGGAGTTATGTTTCCTGCTATCGTTGCAATTACTAACGCCTTTGATAAAAAATCAAAATGAGGATGGAATGGCTGTTATGCCCTATCTGTAAAAGTAAAACACGCCTTCAATTACGAGAAGATACTGAATTAAAAAATTTTTCCCTCTACTGCCCGAAATGTAAGCAGAAAACACTTATCAATGTAAAGGATTTGCAGATAACCGTTATTCAAAAGCAAGAACACTAATCAAACTATGTATGCCGCCGCTATGGGTAAAACCGTAACGGCGGTTTTTCAATGACTACCTGCCATCTCTGTCAATGGATTTCTTACGCTGTCTTTGCGGCGGTTGCTGCTTGTTGCGTTCCTGTATCTCACGCAGATGCTTTAACACGCTCTGCTTTTCGGGTTGTCTGTGCTGTTCTTTGGCGGCGGATGTCGGTTTCCTGCTGACTTGATATTTCCACTCGGCAGGGTCACGGTTGTACTGTTCTACAACGCTTTCTATTTCTCGGAAAGTCCGCATAAACACCTGCACATCGGTATAACCGTCCTCTTTGAGCGTATCGGGGATTTTATCCACTCTGTTGGCAATTTCCGCTTCTGTTTCTTTGATTTTTACCTCTAATTCTTTTCGTTCTTTAACCTTGAAAAGCCCCTTTGTATCGGCAAGCTGCATGTGAAGGTAAAAACAATTATGTAAAGAAGATCTTATCCAATGCAAATGGTATGTCCAATTTTCAACGTGCAAGAAACAGAATCCTATATTCTCAAAACAAATATGAAACTTACACAATGAATGAACATACAGACAGAATAAAACGTATAGGAAATCCTAGAGGAGCCTACAAAAAATAAAATAAAAATAGAAAACAAATAAAAGGAGGAAAACCAGGACCAGACATCATCCTAATTTTCCTCTTAAAAAAGCACTGAATATTTTAGAGGGAATACTGATTCCACATCAATATCACCCCCTAATAATTTAGAACGTCAAAAAAACTTCATTTTTTTAAAATATAAATCTTATTATCTTCTTGATAAAAAAGTTCGTTATTTCTCATTTTTAACAATATAACAATAAAAAAATATATATCACTTGCCGACATTGCTAAGCTTGAAAAGCCAAAAAAAATAAGAAAAGTCATAAGAATCAATTTTTTTATAATGAATGATAAAAAAATAGGAATAATTGCCAAGACAAGCGTCGGAGATATTAACATTATTAGAGTTCTACACTTACTCATCTTCGCATCACTTTCAACAGATATTATCGGTTGTAAGTTCTTCATTTTGAATATTATTTTTTTTCTACTTTTTTTCGGATATGATAGCAAATGAATATATTCATGTACAATACTAAAAGGGAAAACAGAAATAAGCACGGCTCCAAATGCAGAAAAAAACAAGCCTATATCATTAATATAAAATCTTTTAATCTTTAAAAAAAATACCAATAGTAGCAATGTACATAACACAATGATCAACATACTAATATTTTCTGTTTTTTTGTTTATTTTAAGTATTTTAAAATTTCTATTATCATAAAACTTTTCTACCATACACATAAATCCTCTCTACTCATCTATACAAACTTGGAGCAGCGATTCGAATAGACGCGGGAATACGTCCAATTAACTAGCACTGCTCTGGACTAGTAGTAAAATATGAAATAGACACTAATGATACTAAAACAGTCGTAATGATAATGTTAGAAATAGAACATCTGGGTTCTGGATTTCCATCATTACCACCAACAATTGATAATTCATTCAATTCTTCAACGCTAACTTTTATCTTTGTATTCTATTCCATGGTTTTTTTCCTTGTTTTCATCATGAACCCATTCCCTAGTACTATTATACAATTCTATGAGTATTTAATCTATCTAAAGACATAAATTTTGTCGTAATTTTGCAGATTTGTAAACGTTCATCTTTTTTGTTCCGATTATATGTGTAAAATGTATCTTTTTTGCAGAATTTCTCTAAAAAAGCAAAAGAAGGCAAATTGGAAGAAATCAATCATTGTGTATGCTGTTTACAAGGATGTTTTGGAGAAGCGATGAAGGGCAACTTCACTTGTTTAGTAAATCCTAGATGTACAAGAGAATTTGAACATGAATTATTAAAAGCTGATAATACAAAAAATGTTATGATTATTGGTGCTGGTCCAGGTGGATTGATGGCAGCTCGTACTGCAGCTCAAAGAGGTCATAATGTAACGGTTTATGATAAAGATACACATTTTGGAGAAGTATTTAGAAGTGCTGCTTATCCAATGGGAAAAGGAGAACTTTCTACTGTAATTTCTGCTTATAGAAAACAATGTGAAGTATTAGGTGTCACATTTAAAATGGGTAAAGAAGTATCTGAAGAAGCTAGACCAGATACGATTGTTGTAGCAACTGGTTCAGTACCATTAACGCCACCAATTGAAGGAATCAATTCAGAAAACGTTGTAACTGCTGAAGATGTTCTTTATGGTAAAATAGATGTCAACCAAGGACCGGTTGTTGTTTGTGGTGGTGGAGAAACTGCTGAATTCATTGCACAAACAAATCATGATGTCACTATTTTAGAAATGAAACCAGCCATTTTAACTGATATGGTAGTAACTAACATGATTCCAAATATGGAAAGATTACACCAACAACAAATTAAAATTGTTACAAATGCAACAGTAAGTAAAATTAATGAAAATGCTGTTTCATATAAAAATGCTGATGGTGACGAAATCACTATTCCAGCCTCAACAGTTGTTTTAGCATTTGGATACAAAGCTTATAATCCATTAGAAAACGTAGCAAAAGAAAACTGTAATGAAGTTTACATAATTGGTAGTGCTGTAAAAGCTGGAAATGCATTAACTGCCATTCAAGATGGTTACCAAGCTGGATTAAAATTATAATAAATTAAAAGAGATGATACGGTTTATTGCCGATCATCTCCTTTTTAGTATGAAAGTATTTTTGAATGACTTTTCTATTATACAAAATCTTTTCTTACAAATAATACTTTTCCTATTATCTGTATATTTCGTCTTTCAATTTCTTCTTGATCAAAGTATCTGTCTTCGTATTTTAAATTGCTTGCAGCCAATATAAGAATATTGTTTTTTAAGTATACTGTTTTTATTGTTACTTCTTCATCAATCATTACAACGGCTATATCGCCAGGGTTGACTTTATTGCATTGTTGAACAAATACAAGATCATCTTCATAAATATGTGATCCTACCATAGAATCACCAACAACACGTAAAAAATAATCTCCACGTTCAGCATCTCCTTTTCCAACTTCAAGATAGCCTTCAACATCTTGATCTGCCCATAAATCATAGCCAGCTTTGACTTTTCCTAAAATAGGTTTTAATCTGTTTGTTTCTTCTAATACACCTTCTATATCACAGTCAAAAATTTCAGAAAGCTTATTTATAGTTATCTTCTTTAATTTGGTACTTTCACCGCTCAGCCAGCGATAATAAGTTGACGTAGAAACATTTAATAATTGAGCCATTTCTTTATGACTGAGATTGTTTTCAATTTCGTATTGAGATAAAAGTTCTTTAAGTATCATATATATCACCACTATTACTGTAACAAATAATTTAAAACTTTGCAAAAATATAAAGAATAAATTCCCAAATCTATCTTGAAAGTATAATAAATGATTGATTACCATATATACACAAGGAGTGGTATTTATGAAAAAGGTATATATGTGTATTGATTTAAAAACTTTTTTTGCATCAGTTGAATGCAGTGAGAGAAAGTTAGATCCTTTCAAAACGAATCTTGTAGTTGCTGATCCAAGTAGGGGAAAAGGAACATTATGTCTTGCTATAACTCCAAAGATGAAGGCAATTGGGATAAGAAATAGGTGTCGTATTTTTGAAATTCCAAAAGAGGTAGAATATATAACAGCACTTCCAAGAATGAACTTATATATGGATTATTCGGCCAAAATATATGAAATATATTTACGATATGTTTCTGAAAAAGATATTCATGTTTATTCGATAGATGAATGCTTTATAGATATGACTTCTTATTTAAGATTATATAATAAAAAGCCAAAGGAGTTTGCTCAAATGTTGATGAATGCTGTCATGGAAGAAACCAATATAACTGCAACAGCAGGAATAGGTACAAATCTTTATCTTGCAAAAATAGCATTAGATATCATATCAAAACACGTTCCTGATAATATAGGGATGCTTACAGAAAAAACGTATCAAAAATATCTTTGGCATCATACACCTATAACAGATTTTTGGCATGTCGGTATTGGAACAGCAAACAGATTAGCTAAATTAGGAATTCAAGATATGTATGGTATTACAATGTGTCCCGAAGAAACTCTTTATAAAATTTTTGGAATTAATGCAGAATATATCATAGATCATGCATGGGGACGAGAGCCTACAACAATTGCACAAATTAAAGCATATGCTCCATCATCTAATTCCATAAGTAATTCTCAGGTTCTTTTTGAAGATTATAGCTATCAAGATGCACTACTTGTAGTTAAAGAGATGGTTGAATTGAACACACAAAGATTAGTAAAACATCATTTGGTGACGGATCGGATAAGCCTTTATATAGGTTATTCAAGAGATGATGGAGGAGGTGCAAGTGGTGGACAAATGAAACTTACTGTAAGAACAAATTCAAATAGAATACTTATTAAAGAATTTATAGATTTATATCATCGTAAAGTAGCACCTAATAGGCTGATAAGACAAATAGGCATTTCTTTTTGTGATGTTCTTGATGAATATTATGAAAGTTATGATTTATTTACTAACATAGATGAAATTGATGAAGAGAAAAATTTACAATTAGCAATCATAGAAATAAAAGAAAAGTATGGAAAAAATGCTATTTTCAAAGGAATGAATAAATTGGAAAAAGCGACAACAATAAAAAGAAATACATTGGTAGGGGGACATAATGCAAACTAGAAGTAAATTAAATCGAGCAAAATTATTTCTTTCTTATGACGCACTAAAAGGGTTCAAAGAAAGAATACATGAAAAAGAACGAATTGTTGTTAATAAACCAATTCTTTCAGAAGATCAGCTTTACGAATTGGATTGGAAAATTAAGCAAATTAAGGTTGGTATGATGGTATCGATAGTTTATTATGATAATAATCAATTCGTTTATAAAGAGGGAATCGTAACAGGTACTGATTTTGAATATAAAAAAGAAATTAGAATTGTGGATAAATATATTAAGATTAATAGTATTTTGGTGATAAACATAATTTAATTCTTAATTAACCATCTGACACATGTGCATAGTATGGTTAATTAAGTAAAATAATAACATTGAAAAGATTAGCGCATTGGATAGAATGGTTAAACGTGTGTTTTAATAGACTGAATTATAGTTGATGTAATATAATATAATAAAAGGAAGAAATTAGTATGAAATCGAAATTAATATGTATAGTTATAATTGTTTCTAGTTTTATTTCTGGATATTTTACTTGTTTTTCTATAAAACAAAATCAAGTGGACAAAAAAGTTAATGATATAAGCTTAGAAGGGACATTTCAAGATGAAAGATTCGATAAAATCTCCTTATATAATAACTTACTATATTATTATTATGTAGTAGATGGGGAAAAAATGTCTGCTAAAGCATCTTTAAAAAAAATAGACAAAATTGTCTATACTTTCCATGATGATTCAATACCTTTTGATATGCTGATACTTCAAGAAAAATATATTTTACTGATGAATAGTTCTTCAAAAAATAGCGTATATTTTAAAAAAGTTTTTAAATATGCATCTTTTGAAGAAAAATAATGAATTTTATTTATTGGTTCCAAGTTTTTCGTAAATATAAGTTTTACGTACCATTCAAATATTTTAATAAAGCTAAACAAATTACTCAAACTATGTTTGATTAATAAAAGAATCCTGAATAAATTAATATATTCAGCTAATAGAAAAAATAATAGAGAAAATATTAAAATTAAAGAACAATTTGTTCCATTTTTTATAATATTTGTCAGTATATGTTATTTTGTTCTTGTAGGAGGAATAGACTGTGAAAGATAGAGAAGAAATGACAGATACAATAGAAGTATTAAAAAAAGGGATGAAGAACCAACTGGAATCTGCAACAGTTACGTTGCAATTGGTGCATCAAAGTGATGACTGTCCAGAAAACATATCGAAGATTTTATATAATCAAATAGGAGCACTAGTTTTTTGTAATGAAGAATTGGATAAGCTTTATGAATGTTTGAATCTTTTGGATAGTTTAATTGTATTTTCTAAAATAATTGCATAGTATTAAAAAAGTGACTGCATTTTTATAGTCACTTTTTCATTTGGTAAAAATCAAGTTGATTTTTCTTCCAATAAGATTGAAATTTAGAAAGTTCTTCAGAATTAATACGCAAGATATAATCTTTCATATTATTGATAAACTCATCTCTTAAACGTAGACTATCGAAATAGTGTGGTCTTCCATTAATGTGTTCGGTGTCTAAAACTTCAATAAGCATTCTAGAATACTCTACCTTGTAAATTTTGGAATGGTAGTTATTTTGATCTTTACTACGGATACCTTTGAAATATAATGTAGTTTCCATGTTAAAAATTTCACCTCATTTATTGCATTATATCAATATTAAAATATAAAACTAGATTTGACTTATATCATAAAGCAATTATTCATACAATAATTAAATTTAAGAATACAGTAATTTACTGGTGAAATTATCTGGTATTTGAGTATTAACAGCATTGAAAAATTTGTGGATTGGATATTTTTATTTATAATTGATTATTTAATATTGTGTTAAAATTTTTAATATAAGTATATATTATAATATAAACATATTTTATGTAAAATTTCAGAATATCATGTTGATGTTATTATTTTTATTAAAGATAATATACCGAGTGTAATAAAATTATAATATTTAAATTGGAAATATATTTATACTAAGAGTAATTGGGAAAAAATCAAGTTGTTTTATTTATATAAACGATTTTGATTAAACTTTGATAATAAAAAAGTAATATCTTTAAATAGTAAGAAAACTGAGTTATAATTGTATTGTGGAAAAGTTAGCAATAGGATGGATGTAAGTGGGCTAACTACAAAAAATACGACAATCAGTTACGGCCGTCATTTCCGGATTTTATTAAATGTTGGGAGATGATGAAATGGAAGTAAATATTTGTTCTACGAAGGTTATAGATATATTAGATAGAATTATAATAATTCTTGTATTAACTATATTATTACGTAAAATGTAAGTATTAAAACCCTGATTGTCTTTTTGTTTATTGAATATATTTTAAATGATTTATATTGGTGATAATTGGTAGTAAAAATGTAAATCGCACAGACTATTGGCAATAGTGCTGTTATTTAAATAAATAGCGTAAATGTAATAAAATCAAATTGATTAAAATACGTTAACATACCAATTTTTTAGAAAAAATAAAATTATTTTATCATTTAAGCATAAGAAGTTGTTAATAAATATATTTATGTTGTATCATTGATTTAGGAGGAAATAATTATGAGAACTAAAGTATATTTTGAGTATGTAGTGAATAAGCATGCTACAGATAATTATATTTGTTTTGATAAAGAGCAAATAGAACTGTATGATTATGATAATAATACTTATAAGAAATATAATTATAGTGAAATAGATCGAATAAATATCTCTATTTGTTCAAGAGCCTTTTCTAATACAATAAGAAACAATGAAATTGAACGGGTTGAATTTTTTTCCACGGGGTTAGTTACTCGTTTTTTTATAGATATAGATATAAAAATTAATAATTCTTTATATCAGTATGAAAGTATGTCATTGGAAAATATGAAAGAAATTTCAAATATTCTATCATTAAAGGAAAATGTTGATGACAAATTAAATTTACTTAGTCTTTTTCAAAAAGAAACTAGTATAGAAGAAATAAATAAACAATTGTTAGCTAACATAAAAAAATGGGAAAAAGAATTCCATATTGATAATCCAAGAAGTATAGAAGTTCAAAATCAAGTTGAGAGTCTACAAAAAAATATGGTGAAAAATAATAATTTTTATGGACCTTTAAAACGTATTTCAATGAAAAGAATGATAATTTCTTATACTCTACTTGCACTAGCAATATTATTGTATTTTATTTTTAAATAATTATTTGTATCAAATATAATCAATAATATTTAAAAGAAAATAATATATATATCAAAAAGATAATAATTATAAATTATAAAAAAATCATCATAATTGATTAATAAGACTTTTTTAAACTTTTAAACAAAAGGAGAATAACTGAACAAGCGGTTATTCTCCTTTTATCATAAATTTTCTTAAAGTATTTAGATTGGTTACCTAATAAACTTACATAATACGTAGTTTATTAAAAATACACTTTTTAATCGTTATTTAAAGATTTTAATAATGGCTTGATTTCTACTGAATCAAAGTAAAAATCAATAATTTTTTTATTTTTAATCTTTAATAGTGTTGGGACACCTGCTATGATAATTGAGTTTTTTTCTTTTGAAGATAATGATCCATAATCTATTTCAGGTGTTTGTACAGATGCATATACAAATCCTTTTTTGGCGTTTTTATTATTCTTAATGTAATTATCATCTGCAATTACAATATCATATCGAATTGTTTTACCATACTTATTTTTTTTTGTGTTATTTATATATTTTTCTTTAGATTCACCACTGTAAAAATTAATTGTTTTTCCGTTTTTACTTGTTCCAATTTCGATATCGTTTTTTGAATTAAAATTTTTCCAATTATATTTTTGTATATTATATTTTTCTGTATTAACAAAATATATATTGTTATTATTTTCTGCGTATTTTGTAACATCTGCTTGTATTTCCTTACAATATTTACAGCTTGGTTTATAAAAATAAACGTAATATTCATCTTGTAACTGAACCAAGCTAGTATTTGGATCAATATTACGAAATTCTTTGTAGGGATCATTTGATGTTTTGTTTATTAAATGAGAGGAAAAAAATGTGATCAAAAGGAATAGCAATACAATAAAAATAAGAATCTTTTTTGAAAAAAATTTATTTTTCATATTATACCTTCTTTCTTTGTTTTAATTGGAAAGGAATATATGATTGATTGATTTATTTAACTACCACATAAAATTAGCATTGCATCGCATGCGCTCATATCAAAATTTCCACCACAACCAGGTGAAGTAATTCCTCTATAGCAACAATAAGTAGCCCACCAGCATGTCCAGTCACCTACATCACATGTTGATGTAGTACCATTTCCATTTTCTGTAGCAACTTCTTCTAAGTCAACTTGATCAAATACATCTTCAAATAATAATTTACTATCTTTCATTGTATATTTCCTCCATTTGATTTCATCATATATTCCTTTTACATATTTTAACATAATATGAGATAAAGATACACTGTTTAATTCATATTAGTATTCTAAATTTTCATCAAAATAGTTTTGGAAGATTTTATGAAGGCATTACCTTATAATAATTTAAATATTCCTTATATTTCTTTACTTTATGTTTATCAGGAATTAAAATATAATAAAGGGATGAAAACTATGAAAAACAATGAAAATAAGAAGATTTTTTTGAAATATTTAGAAATTAAAAATATAAATAAAGACTTAATTAATTATGATAATTTCTTATCGAATGATGATTGCGATTTTAAGACATCATTGTCTATTTGTATCATTATAAAAAATGAAGAAAAATTTATAGAAAAATGTATAAAAAGTATAATCAATATTGCAGATGAAATAATTATTGTTGATACTGGTTCAACAGATAAAACACTATCCATTTTAAATTCACTCAAAAAAATGTATGGCAATAAAATAAATGTTTATCATTATGCATGGGATGAAAATTTTTCTAAAGCTAGAAATTATGCTATGAAATTTGCAACGAGTGAATGGATTCTTTTTATAGATGCTGATGAAGAATGGAATCGGCATTTTGAAAAAGAAGAATTATATGGCTTTTTATCTACAATAGCTCTAAATGAAATTACAAAAAAAATAGCTTTCGCACTAAAAATTAAGGATTATGGTACTGATATTATGCATATGGGAATTCCTAGATTATTTCGTAATGATAAAATTAAGTATTTTTTTGGAAATGTTCATGAAGAACTTAGATTGAAGGAAGAATCGCTAACAATTATTCAATTAAATTTTGAGATTGTTCATTATGGTTACGCAGCCAATATAATGAAGTCAAAAAATAAAATTAAAAGAAATTTATCATTATTAGAAAAAGTTAGAGAAATCGAACCTGATAATTTAAGATGGATTTATTTCTTTATACGTGATGGGAAAGATGTTATAGACTACGAAACTGTAACTAACTTAGTTAATAAATATATAAAAAAAGATATAGGTAGTGAACGATTTGAAGATAATGTTGTTGATAACAAGTATACCTATGCAATATTAAAGGAATTTTGTAATTATTCAATGAAAAATGGTAACATTAAGGTTGCTAAAGAATTGGTTGATATGCTTAGTATAATGAACAAAGATGATATGGATGTTTTTTATTATAAAACTCTTTTAGAAATTGATCAAATAAGGTCTATGAATAATATGTTATTAAAAAGGGTGATAACATATAGAAAAAATAATTTTGAAAACACAAATAGTTACATAAGCTCAAGTGGATACCATATTGATTTTTTACTTGCTATTTTACTTTTTAATATAGGGAAGTATAATGATGCAAAAAAATATTTTAGATTTTTAGAAAATAAGATTAAAGATGATACCATTAATGAATTAGTTAAAATATATAATGGGATGTTAGAAAGTTTAGGTGAAAAACAAAAATGATGAAAAAATTTTTAAATGGTGTAATGATTTTTTTAGCTTTAGCTTTTTTGATGGGATGTTCTCATGAAAATGAATGCACAGATAAGTGTTCTATAAGACACAGCAATGATAATTATATAAATAGTGAAAATATCTAAAATAAATATCTTGTATCAATTTTTAAGTTGTAATTGTTAATGATGTTTAATAAGCACATAAATTATCTTATTTAATCAAGCAAATAGCACAGTATATACTGAATAATATTTAAGATTTAATAGTTTTAAGAAGGATGTTTTTAAATAAAATTTTTGTTGTTAAAATATAAATAATATTCATAAGGTATTCCAATTGAGTAACTAAATTATTTTATTATTTTTATTGTATTAGATGTTACTTGGTTAATTTTAAGGAATGCTTAAATTTAAATAATGAGGTGGTATGGGTGTTTAAAAGAAAACATTTTATGCAAACAACTAAACATGATTGCGGTGTTGCGTGTATTTATACTTTATTAACTTATTATAATTGTCACGTAGACTACAATAAAATTAGAAATTATTTTAAAAACGATTACAGTGGAATTAATATATCACAAATTGATGATTTTTTTCAGCTATTTAATATAAAAATAAAATTATATAAAAACACATATAATGAATACAATGGAGATATTAGCTTCGATAAGAAAATGTTTCCTTGCATAGCTCTTTTACAAAAAGAATTTAATGAAAAACATTATATAGTTATTTATTCTATCAAGAATGGAAAAGTTGTTTATTCAGATCCTGAAAAAACGAGTTTGGAGAAAGTCCACTATACAAAGATTTCAAAGCAAATAACTTATTATATATTGCCACAATTACCGGATAAAATTAAAATTCCTATAGAATTTATAGACGATATAAAAAATAATTTTATTTATCAATCTATATATGCAGAAAAAAAATATATAATTTTGTCAGCAATACTATCTTTTTTTGTCTCACTATTAGGCATATTTCTTGCAATGAGATTAGGTTTTTTTCTTGGATTCGTAGAAAATAAAGCTGAGGATCGTATTATTTTTATTTTTGGAATTATTATTTTAATATTTATATTTATTGAACGAACCATTACTTATATGAAAAATGTGTTATCAATAAAAGTTTCAAAACGAATAGAGTATAATTTGCGATTACAAATGGTAAAAAATTTATTGATGCAAGATATATCAAGAATTGAACAATTAAAAACAGGTGACATAAACGCAAGAATTAATGATTGCTTAAATTTATCATTATCTGTTTCAACATTGCTTTTAACAATACTATCTGATTTATTTATTGCGATTGTAGGATTGATTGTTTTATTTAACATAAATTTAAAATTAGAAGTATATATAATATTTGTTATAATTATTAATATTTTCATATTACAAAACTTTTTAAAAAAAATTTACAAAAAAAATTATGTAGCGATGAAAGATTATTCTTATTATAATGGGTCAATTGTAGAAATTATTGATGCAATTAGAGATATAAAATCATTACATAATGAGAAATATAGATTAACAAAGAATGAAGAAAAACTGATTTTATATAAAAATTCTAGTTTTAACAAGGACGTATATAATAATAAAATATCTATTATTCAAACAACTTTATTTTTGATTGCCAATGTGTCTACATTGGTATTTGGTTCGATAATGTCAATAAATGGGGAAATAAGCACAAGTGAGTTAATGATTTATATTTCTATTTTGAATATTTTACAGTCTTCATGTATAAATATCTTAATGTTTAAATTGAATTTAGAAAATTTTAGAGTTGGATATAACAGAATATTACATTTATTTGATTTAGAAATAATAAATGATGTAAGTGATAAAGAGGATTTTCGTTATGAAAAAATAAATAACATAATTTTAAAAAATGTGTCGATAAAGTATGATGACGTATATATCTTAAAAAATATTAATTTTTGCATAGATAAGCAATTTACCTTTTTTGTAGGATCTAGTGGAGCTGGTAAAAGCACATTAGCAAGAATAATTTCAACGTTACAAGATAATTATGAAGGTGAAATATTATATAACGGTGAAAAATTAAATATGAAAAACACAAAACTAATAAGGACTATAAAAAATAGGATTATTTATGTATCAAATAATTCTAAAATATTTAATTGCTCAATAAGAGAAAATTTATGTAGTGATTATTTAATAAATGAGGTTACGTTAGAAAAGATGTGCAAAGACTTTTGTATATTAGATTTTATTAATTCATTACCTAGGCGATTTGATACAATTATATCTCCAAATCAAAACAATTTATCATCAGGACAAATTCAAAGATTAGCTTTGATTAGGGCAGTACTTTTGAATCCGGATTTTTTAATTTTAGATGAAGCATTATCAAATGTGGATAAAAGGTCTCTAAAAAATATCATTAATATACTTCCTAAATACATCAAACACATAATCTTTATAACTCATGAAGACTACAATATTGAAAAAAGTGATACGATTTATATTGATCAATATATAAGTAAGTGATGGGAATGGATAAAAGAAATTTATTAGAGAATATTTATCAGTAAAATATAATTTTTATTTATGAAAAAATTATTAATAATAAAAAATAATTTATATTAAAGGATTGATAGAAATAGATGGAAACAACTCGTATTGAAAACAATAGAGATTTAGATAATTTATATTATTGTATAAATTGTTATTACAAATATAAAAAATATAATTTAGACATAAATATTTTGAAAAAGAATAAAGATAAGCATGCTAATAATTTTTTTTCATTATTAAGTTTAATAGGGGGTAGTTTCATTTTTTCGAAAGAAATAGTTTCATACCCAGGATTAGTAATTTTAGATGGTGAAGTTTTTGTTATATTTAAAGATAAGAAATCAGATATTTATATAAAAAATAAAAGTACAAAAAAGAAAAAAATTAATAGTACAAATATAATCAAAGAAATTATATATATTAACCAGCCTAATGAATTACAAATAAACTTATTAAATAAATTTATTTATATAAAAGAAAAAATGAAAATATTGTTTTATCATAAAATTGCTATGTTATATTTGCTGATTATTAATATTTTTAAAGTTATATCTATAAATTTCGTTTTATTTGAAATAGAAAATATTGTAGATAATTATATTTCATTTGGAACTACTTTAATGATAAAGTATAGTTTTATAAGAATTCTTTTATTTATATTTATATTGTTTATTTCTACTTTGATTAGTAAAATTATATATTTTAAATTAAAAGAGATACCTTTAAAAAAAATAGATAATTCAATTTTTTTGAAATTTATTGATAACATCTTTTTACTGTTGGTACTAGATATTTATATATATAGGAATCATGCAAATGTAATAGTTTATACGTTTTTACTATTTATATTACAAATTGTATTTTTACGTATTGTTCAGCAGAAGGAGATTTGTTCCTTTTTTAATTCTGTATTAAGAACTATATTTTTTATGGTTTCATTATGCATGACTATTAGTTTTTATTTAATGTTATTGATGATGGTTGCTAATAATGTAATAAGTTTAGGAACCAACTTAGAGTATATTTTTAATTATTTTATTTTACTATTTTTACTTTTTAGAAGTATTCATTTATTCAAAAATTTACATAAAAATTTAATTATTATTGACAAAAATACTTTTGAAAAAATATTTAATCATTATGATCAAGAAAAACATAAAATTAATCGGGAATGTATGATTTCATTAGTTTCGAATAATGATATGAGGAATATGATTTTATTAAAAGAAGGAAATAGTATTATATTAAAAACAAATAAAAAGGTATTTTTTGAATGTTACAATGAAATTCTCATGAAATATAATATTATAATTAATAATATGGGAGAATATTATTCAATAAATGATACATCATATCAGTCATTGAAAAATTTCATAACTTTTATTGACAAAAATATTTTTCTTAATGAGAATGACGGATTATATTTAGAAAAAAATAATAAAATTAATAGAATTGATTACGAAAAATTTAATATTATAATAAATAAATTTAATAGAAAAAAATATGAAATACAATATACTATACTACTAAAAATATTAAATAGTATCATTAATAATCACTTCATCATTATAATGGATAGTATATTTAATATATTATCACAGGAAGAGAAAAATTTGATTATGGAAATATGTGAAGAATATCGAATGATATTAGTAGTATATGATGTCGATGATTGTGGTTCAAAGTTTACTCATAGTATAACATTAACAAAATAAGATAATAAGGAGTTGAAAATATGATAAAAAAAAGCTTACGAAATTTTCTTTATATTACTATAATTTCAATTTGTCTTATTTTCATGTTTGTTTTGTTAAATGACCAGTTTACAAATATGAATTACTTTAAGACGGTAAATTCTAATCAAATTTCCAATTTGATTTCTCAAAAAGAAGAAGTAACCATATATTTTTATAAAAATAATTGTCAACCTTGCGCTGTTCAAAAAGATATATTAAATAGTTTGGTAAAAAATAACGAATATGAAATTTATGGAGTTAATATAGAATCATATGATGGAAAGAGCTATGATATTATTCGAAAATATAATATAAAATATACTCCAACATTCATTAAATACAAGTTAGGCGTGTATAGTGAAAGAAAGGAAGGATTAGTTGACAAAAAAGAACTGATTGATTTTCTTACGAAAAGAGGAAATTAGTATGATTAAAATTTTTAAAAAAATGGTGATTTCAAATAGAAAAGGATTATTGGAGGTATGTCTTTCTATATCATTGGCTATTTTTGTTTGTTATATTTTAATAATTTTTTCATGTGATTCAAATTTAAAGAAGATAGATTCATTTAATTCAAATTCTATTCTTGTAAGTTTGTTAAATATTATAATAAATCCAACTATATCTTTTGCGATAATTTCTATATCATTTATTCAAATTATATACGCTTTAAGTTTCTATGAAAAAAATCATTTGAAAGAATATGGACTATTTAAAGTATATGGTGTACCTGTATCAAAAATAATAATTTTTAAACTAATTCAATTTACTTTTATGTTAACTATTTCATTATTAATATCTTTAGTACTTATATTTATGTTATCATCCGCCATCCAATTATATATATATAGTCTTTTAAATATAAATGGAAATGCAAATTGGATTTCAACAGAGGCTTTCTATCAGACAATTTCAATACTTTTAGTAATAGTTGCAGTAGCAATTCTAGTTGATATATATATATACATACAAAAAGATACGGTAGAAATGTTAAAAAAGGTAAATGTTAGTACAAAAGAAACAAATCATATGGAATTTAAAATAATAATAAATATAGTAATATTTTGTGTAGGATTGTTTTATACAATATTTAAAAGTAAATTATCGTTTGAAATAGTAGAGATGGATATAGTATCAATATATGGTTTATACGGCTTAGTAATATATACAATTCCTAAAATAATTCAATATTATTTACAAAGAGAAAACATTAGTATAAAGAAATATATAGTTACTACGAATCTTAGGGAACGATTTCAAAAAGAAAAAATATTGATTATATTTAGATACGTTATAGTCAATATTATGCCCCTTCTAATAATTCTTTCGAGACAATTTCATAAAATTTATATCCAAATAATATTAGCTTTTTATTTGTTGGGTGTTTCTGTAAATTTTGTTACAATTATTAAATTTAAACAAGATTCTAAGGTAAGAGATAATCGTATACGAATTTGGAAGAATTATGGTATAGAAAAAAAACAAATAAATATAATGATGATCGAAGAGATATTGTTATTTTATTTTTTCTCTGACTTGATTATTTCGCCATATGTTTTTGTGAATATCAGCATTATTTATTTGAATAAAGATACTCTTAATTCTTTTTTTCTGTATATAGTTATTTATTTTTTGAATAATTTAATTGCAATAATTTTACTTTTAAATATAGAAAGGAAAAATATAGATGGAGCCATTAATAACATTAAATAAAGTAAACAAAACCTATAATAAGTATTCAAAATTAAAAAAACATGTTTTGCATGATATCTCTTTAGAAATAAATAAGAATGATTTTGTATGCATTATGGGTTCTTCTGGATCAGGTAAAACAACACTTTTAAATATAATTTCTTTAATAGATGATGATTATGATGGAAAATTGTTTTATGAAGGAAATGATGTTAAGACAATAAATTTAAAAACGGTAAACAAGATAAAAAGTAAAGATATTGGCTTTGTTTTTCAAACATATAATTTGTTGGATAATTTAACGATAAAAGAAAATATTGAGTTTGTTTTAAAATTAAATAATGATAAAGATAAAAATAAGATAATGAATATTTCGAAAAAACTAGGTATAGACACTATATTAGAAAAATATCCTTACGAATGTTCAGGAGGACAGCAACAGCTTTCCGCTATCGCACGTGCCTTAGTTGTATCTCCTAAAATAATATTTGCAGATGAACCAACAGGGAATTTAGATATAAAAAATTCAAAAAGAGTAATGGAAATATTAAGTAAAATTAGTGAATTTTCAACAGTTATTATTGTTACACATGATGTGAATGTTGCAGCTTATACAAAGAAGGTTATATATATCGAGGATGGTAGAATTCAAGATGTGCTGTATAAGAAATCATTATCAAATTCTTTATTTCGAAAAGATATATTTAATTATATAATGAATAAACGTCAATGATAAATTGTATAAAAAAGTTAATTAAATTAGTAAGATGATAGGACACAAGCAGTAGCAAAAAAGATTCTTTCTCAATAATGGTGTATGAACTGTATTAGACAGTACAAGAATTGTTGGGTTTTTGTTTTATTGTAATCTGATTTGAATTATAGCGTAGATGACCAGTAATTCTGATTTACTGTAATACCATAAGCACAAAATAAAATAGTGGATAGAAATGTAATAAATCATCAATGATAATTATAGTAGTTTTAGAGAACTAAAATTACTATATCAAGTATCTTTAGGTGCTCAAAAGACTATATATAGTAATTTGAGTACCTAATTTTACTATACAAGGATGGTGAGATTATGAATGTTCAAAGTATCAATAACGATATCAAAACAAAACAATGGATGAAGACAATAAAAGAATGCAGAGAAAGTGGGCTTCCAGTTAAAACATGGTGTAAACAGAACAATGTTTGTGAACAGACCTACTACAAATGGCTCAAAAAATTAAGAACTATGGCAGTTGAATCAGGTGATTATTATAGCGTAGCTGACCAATAATTCCGATTTGTCTTAATCACCAATTCCGATACACTTGACCAACTGTTCTAATTAGGGTGATCAATTATATAATATAGACGTCTTCTCTTATAAAATTAAAATGCAGATAAACATCATATCTACAAAATATTCACATTGATTTATATTAATAAAAAACACTAAATGTAAACAAGAAAAAATAATCAAAACATATTTAAAAGCAAGTTTTACTGTCGACACTTAACTAACACAATGTAATTATTGGAATGAAATATCCAACAGTTCCTATTTAATAACTTTATATAGAAAGGTATTGCGAGAATATTCAAAATCCTAATGAATTTTTACCATGTTTGATATTTCGATGAAGTGGACTTATTTAACATATTGTCTGGACTTTTCTACCGTAACGAGTGGTCTTCTATTAGCGTAATATTTAAATCAACAATCCTATATTCTCAATTTGACATTCCAGGATGACATAGTAAACTTGGGTGAATTACTTTAGATGATATCTCACAATCAAAACTTTTAGATGTCAGTTTCATCGGAATAAGTGATCAACCAGAGTGGAATAATCAAGAAAAGAAATAGCCATAAGAAAAAACTAATATGACAGGCAGAGTAATCAGATTTTCTACATTTTTTTGTTCATCATTACCTCTGTCTTGGCATAAGTTTAAATATGCAGCACAACCATCTCCAATCAGCAAGGCAATTGCAACGCAATGACTGTCAATGGATAAACTACATTAGTTGCGCCATTTTCGAGATAACTAACACCTCAGCTAATAAATATCTAATCGACCATGTTGTAAAGTGCTTCAATTAGTAGCAACCTGCTACAAGAAACAGATAATTTCAAAATAAGTTTTCTAATTTTCTCTGTTCCCAAATAAGAATTTTCGTTTAATTCTATATTTTGCCTTCATAATTATGTGATTAAAAAAGATGTAGCCCTTCATGTGAGTTGTCCTCGCAGAAAAGCTACAGCTTTTAATTTGATTGTAGCATGAATGTATTTGACGATGTAAGTTTTTTGAATTATTTACATAACCTCCGATTGGTATATTTCTTAATTCATTCTTTGCATATCTAGAAATAAGACTTATCAAAGTTAATTTATTAGCAATAAATTCTTTGTATAATCACGGTTTATTTCCTATTAAATACGTACTGTGTTTATGGGGATAATTAGATTTTTTGATTGTTTTTTATTCTATCAAGTATAAGATTAAAATAATTTAAATATTTATTTAGATTCATTTTTAAGAAAAAGAATTATTCCCATGTGTAACAGTCTATTTTCAAACTCTTTTTTATCTAATTTTTTTATAATTGATTTTCTTGTATGGTTTAATGATCTACTTATTGAACTATGATTAACATTTTCTTCTTTTGCTATCTCTACTATTTTTTTCCCTTCCAAAGCGTATTCTAAAAATCTTTTTTTAGCAATAGGATTTAATTCATCTAAAATGCAAAATATAATTTCAGTATTTTTCATCTGTATGTCTTCATTTAATTTTTGTTTCTCTACTTCTTCTGATTTTTTTAATATAGATTCAGGTGAGTTATTTGTTAATAAATATGTACGTGAAATATAATCATTTAGATCTAAGGTGTATTTTACATAATACCTGTATTGACTGATTGAACAATTTTCTTCCTTTCTTTCTTTTTCTAATAAATCTGCCACTTCTTCTGGAACATCATAATATGTGTTTTTTTTATACTTATCAGGGTAATAGCTATGTAAATCTATGCTCTTTTTTTTTATTTCATCTTTGCGTGATTTTATCATGTTTTTTCCTCCTATAATACAAAGGAAAAAAACAAAAAACGTGCATGAAATTTTCAATGTAATTAATTTATTTTATTAGAAATTTAAAAATTAGGAATACCTATGGGAAAATAACCACTTATTAAGGGAAAATATGTAAATACATTATGATTATGTGCACGAAAATAAACATTTTTCACTGAATTATAGGAGGTGAAAAATTATGATAGACAACATTTGCAGGGGAGAATTGTATATTGCTGATTTGAATCCCTTTGAAGGGTGTGAGCAAGGAGGAATAAGACCAGTATTGATAATTCAAAATGATAAGGGAAATAAATTCAGTACAACAACAATAGTTGCTCCTATAACAAGCAACATTTATACAAAGAAGCGTATTCCTACACACTTTACGATAGATTACGCATTGGATAGGAAATCAGTTGTTTTATTTGAACAAATTAGAGTAATTGATAAGAACAGAATATTAAGATACATAGGAAAACTAAATTCAAAAGATTTAAAAAATATTGATAATAAAATTGCTATCAGTTTAGGTATTGAAAAAGTATAAAAATTAATGGTAATGATGTACAAAATTCTATTCTTTATATTCAATACTCAAGAACGCATTGAATATATAGACATTAAATGATATAATTTGTCTATAATGATATAGGGGGTATTTTTATGGCAAACTTAAGAGAAACTATTAGACCATCAGCGGATTTAAGAAATCATTATAATGAAATTTCTAAACAATGTAGAGAAGAAAAAGAAGCGGTAATCATTACTGTACATGGTAAGGGAGATACTGTATCTCTTTCTTTTGAAGAATATCAAAATATGAAGGCTCATATTGAATTATTAGAAACACTTGCTGAAGCTGAAGATGATGTAAAAAATGGACGAGTTGCTCCTATAAATGAAACATTTGATGATTTAAGAATGATATTAAAAGGTAAGTAATATGAAATATAATATTATTCGAACAGATAAGGCAGACGAAGGAATCAGACATACTGTTTTGTATTTAGCAAATCATTTTGGTAATGAATTTGCTTTAGAAAAGTTAGATTATATTGAAAACACTATCTTACTTTTAGAAGATAATCCTTATATAGGAACATTGCCTAGATATGCAGTGTTAAAAAGACAAGGTTACAGAGTTCTGATATTAGAAAAGAATTTAGCATTCTATAAAGTTAATGAAGAAAAAAAAGAAGTTGTTATTTATGCGTTTGTTGATCAAAGGCAAGATTATTTGAATATTATTAGAGGTTTATAAGGCTAAAAAGGGTTTTATATGCTAATTGTGTTGATATACATGAATTTTTGATAAGTATAATAAGTTTTATAAGATAAAATGAATGCTCGGATTAAGGAATTATTATAAAAGCAACGAATCATTAGAAAAGTAAATCCTGTAGAATAGGTTTTATTAGAGTTAGTGATAATAAATCATAAATTTATTTTGCTGGATTAGCAGGTATCTAACGAAAATAGTCCATTCAAAATTACAAAAGTTTACCTAGATATTAAATTTGAAAAATCTAATAATCTTTTAAAAGAAATACTTAAATAATGTTATTCTAAAAGAAATACAATTAATAATATAACAATGATACCAAACGAAAAGGTATTATAACAAAACAAAATAAATATCCATAAATAGAAAAAGAATAATGAGACAGTATAACTGAAGCATTGTTCTTTTTTTGTTAGACTTATATATGGAAAAATTCCATAGCAAAATAATTTAAAACATGGAACTGTCTTTACAAGAAGATTTAGGTATGAAAATTACTATAAATTGAAGTATTAAAAAAGTATAAGAAATTAGTGAAAATGATGCACGAAATTTAAGAGTTTTATCAGTATAGTGAAGGGATTGAAATAACCCTAGAGAGAACCTTGAAAACTGAATAAAGGTAATATCAATACATACCGGATTGTTAAATCAAAAATAATGATACTCATGATTAGCCTTAATTCGAGCGTTAAAAGCGTCGCAAATATAGGAATCGTACAGGATAAAACAAATTGAAACCTGTTTGTTATTAAACAAGTGCTCTGTTAAAAAAAAGGTTATGCAGAGATTGATATTTATAATTTGTACAGTTGAATATTTCAAAAAATTCGTTCAACGTTTTTTGAAATATCGCAATTTTGTACATTACTAATTTCTTGAATTTTTTCTTATGATTTAAGCGAAGGAGGAAATTAATATGGATAACAATAAAGATGAAAAAATACTACTAACATTAAAGGAAGCAGCAAATTATTTTGGTATTGGAATTAATACATTAAGGAGACTTACTAATAAACATACCAATTTATGTATTTTTAATGGAAATAGAAGAATGATTAAAAGACCAACCATGGAAAAGTGGTTACTTAATCATAATGTTTTTGATTGTTAGGTGAAATGTTATGGGAAAAGATTTAAGGAATAAAGAATTGGGACTAGGCATAAGTCAAAGAAAAGATGGAGTATATGTAGCTCGTTTTACTAATAGAGCAGGAAAACGTATCTTTTTTTGTGATACAAACTTAAGTTTGTTAAGAAGAAAGTTTGAAAAGGCTAAAGTTGAAGATTATGAAAACAGAAGTGTTGCTAGTGGATCTTATACCTTAAAAGAATGGTACGACTTTTGGATAAAAAATTTTAAAATACCGAATGAAGTTACACCTCAATATATTGAACATTTGGATGCGACATTTAATAAATATATTCTATTAAAAGATAGGGGGAATATTGATTTACGTGATCTAAGAAATATTGATATTCAATTAATGATTAATGAAGCAAAAGAAAATTCAGTTAGTGCATCTAGAAATTTATTATCGATATTAAAACAAATGTTGGAGTTGGCTTATGAAAATGATTTAATTTTAAAAAATCCAGCCAAAAGTGTACACATAAAAAAGCCTAAAAGGAAAAGTACTGAATCAATGTCTAGAAAAGATGAAAAAATGCTTTTAAAGCATATTAGTTCTCAACAAGTAAGGGATATGGTTTTGATGATGTTAAATACTGGACTAAGAATTAGTGAATTATTAGGTTTATCTTTTGATGAAGTAAATTTAGAAGAAAGGTATATTGAAATTAGTCATCAATTATCTTACAAAAGGAATGAAGAACGTGAATATACTTTTACGCAAACTAAAAATAAAAAGAAAAGGATAATTCCAATTAATGATGTAACATTTGAAATATTAAATAGAGTTATAAAAAAAAGAGAAAAACAATTAGGGAAAACATATAGAGGTAAAAGTGCCATAAGTGATCAATTAGTATTTGTTACAGTTTATGGTGATGCATATTGCCGCTCTGGATTTAATAGTACTCTTAATTATTCAATAAATAAAACTTTAAAATCAGGGTATGAGTTTGAATGTCCAAGATTATCTCCACACATATTCAGACATACTTTTGCAACAAGATGTTTAGAGGCAGGTATGTCACCAAATACAGTAAGTTCATTGTTAGGACATGGAACAATTAGAATGACTCTTTCTTATGTACACAATAGTCCAGAAAAGTTCAAAGAAGATGCGTTTTTATTGAATAGAATTTAACTATTTTTGCTGGCATTGAGTTGGTATTAAGAAAATTTAATCTTAAAAAGCGCCGAATTTATGGGTATTTTTTTGATGGTTCACTACATTCTTGTAAACATTGTCGTTAAATAAAATATTACAAATGTTTAAGTAGAGATACGTCTCAAAAGCCTTGAAAAATCAAGTTTTTTGAAAAAAGTGTCTCTACTTTTTTATTTGCATATATTTTGATTAGTCTGCAAGAGTTCTTTTAATATTAACTAAACTAACGATAGATAGTAATATAACTAACAAAAGGAAGCGAATGGATATGGATAGGAAAGAAGAAATTATTCAAGCGACACTTATGTTAGCGTCTAAAAATGGAATAGACAATGTTTCAATGTCACAAATAGCGATGCAATTAAGAATAAAGAAACCATCATTGTATAATCATTTCCGTTCGAAGGATGAAATTGTAAAGGCAATGTATGATTATTTAAGAACACAAGCAAAAGAAAAACTAAAAATAACGAATCTTGATTATGGAAAACTTGTCAAAGATAAAAGTCTAGAAAAAGTTTTAAAATTAGTGGTTCATAATTATTGTAAGATGAGTACACAAAGTGATCTGTTTTCATTTTATAAAATCATTTATTCAACACGTTCTACAAATTGTATGGCTGCTCAAATTATGTGTGAGGAAACAGAAAAAATGCTTTTAGCAACTAAAAATCTTTTTTATGCATAACAAGTTCATCAAAAAATATTTGTAAAAGATATTGATCAGGCAGCTATCTCTTTTACAATGACAATACATTCTTTGATTGATTATCAATTAGATAGGAAAAGTGCAGGAAATAAATTTAATGAGGATATATTAGATAATTATATTTGTTGGTTTAGTACGGAATTTGGTGGTAAAGATGAAGAAAACATTGATTAATTATTTAGGACTTTTAGGAATTATATCTTTGATTTCTTACACTCTTGCTGTTGTTTTTTCACCATTTGGCTGAAAATAGAGCTTTAGCGTTATGGGCATTGCTTGCTTTAATTTTTATGATTTTAGAAGTTATTGGCACAAAGAGTGTTCCGCGTTCTTTTTTTGGTATTCCGGAAAGATTTTCAGTCTTCGCAGTTACAGGATTTAATGCTGTCTTGGGAATTTATTTAATGGGTTTAAAGGAGAAAAAGATGCAAACAAAAAATCTAATAATTTGTAAAGAAATTAGAGAATATTATCATGATGTTGAAAATTTAGTGAGAGATAGTTTTTGGAATGTATATCGTCATGGCTGTTATGAACATTATTTGCTTAATCAAATAAGAAATGATGAAGATTTTGTGAGTGATTTGGATTATGTGATGTTTTTAAATAATAAAATAATTGGACAAATTATTTTTATGAAGGCTTTAATTAAAACAGATGAGGGTAGAAATTTAGATGTTATGACCATAGGGCCTATTTCTATTGCAAATGATTTTAAAAGATAAGGATATGGAAAAATACTTATTGAATATGCACTTGAAAAAGCTAGAGAATTAGGATGTGGTGCTGTTTGTCTAGAAGGAAATATTGATTTTTATGGAAAAGTAGGTTTTGATTATGCTAAAAAATATGGCATACGCTATCATGGATTACCTGAAAATGAAGATAGTTCATTCTTTTTATGCAAAGAACTTATAAAAGGTTATCTAGATCACACTCGAGGTGAATATTTTACACCTCAAGGTTATTTTATTGACGAAACGAAAGTGGATGTCTTTGGCCGACAATTTCCATCTAAGAAAAAATTAAAAATGCCAGGTCAAATATTTTAATGAATATTGACAAAAAGGAAAAATAAAATGGTATCAAGTCAGAAATATTTAGATTATGTTTTAGAACAATTGAATGGTTTAGAAGAAATTACTTATCGAAAAATGATGGGTGAGTACATTCTTTACTATCAAGGAAAAATAGTAGGTGGTATTTATGATGATCGTTTACTTGTTAAACCTGTAGCATCAGCAATTACTTATATGAAAGAGCCTGTTTATGAATATCCTTATACAGGTGCAAAGGAAATGCTTCTTGTAAAAGAAGTGGATGATTCTTCTTTTATAAAAGGATTATTTAAAGTGATGGTTGATGAACTTTCAATGACTAAAAAGAAAAAATAGAATATTTTGAGGAATTATGGCTTTTGCTGTAATTCTTTTTTTATTTTTGTTAAAAAAGGGTGTAATTATGATAAAATGTTTACAAGAGAAAGATGGGTGATTCCGTGAAAAGACAAGAAATCTATAAAGCATCATTTAAATCTTATTTAAAAGCAATGTTTGTATTTTTTGTTTTCTTTTTAATTTGTTCGTTTACGTTCTTCTTTTACATTAAAGAAGATATTGTAAATGAATCTGTTGATAAAGTTTTGATGAATACGGAAAAACAAACAGAAAGTTTAAAAGAATACATAAATATTCAATATCGTTATCTTGAAGGAATTGGAAATCATATTAGTAGACAAGATCTTTTCTGTGAAGATAATATTAATTTAATAAAATCAATTAAGAAATATACAAAACTTGAAAATGTTGGAATTATTAATTGTGATGGGGAAAGTTATTATGATAATGGCGCTGTTAAAAATGTTGCCCATCGTGAGTATTTTCAAGAAGCACTTAAGGGGAAAAGGGTTTTGAGTGTTCCACTTGAAAGTGCTATTGCTGGGGAAACAAGGATTATTTTGGCGGTTCCTATTTATAATCAACAAAAAGAGATTATTGGGGTTTTAGGTGGTAGTTATGATATCGGTAATTTGAATAAAATTGTTTTTAAAAATATCTATGGTGGAAAAGGTTCAGCGTTTATTGTTTCTAAAGATGGACGATTGATTGCTTATGATATTGCTTTCAAGAATAAAAAAATTTTACAAGCAGAAAGTATTTATAGCTATTTTGCAGAGTATGATGTTTTGTCGACGGATAAACTTCAAAGTTTAAGAGAAAAATTTACTAAACAAAAAAATGGCTATATAACATTGAATTATCAAAATAAAAAATCATATATGGCATATTATCCACTAAAAATCAATGATTGGATCATGTGTTATAACATTGATGCTGATGTTGCGCAAGAATCTTATACAGTCATTATTAGCTTAGGATATCTACTCTTTACATTATTTGTTTTAGGTTTACTGGTACTTCTTTATACAATTTTTAACATCAACAAAAAACATCAAAAGAATCTATTAGAATATGTTAGAAAAGATGCGCTTACAGGAATTAAAAATAAAGAAACTTTAAAAACAGAAATTACAAATTATCTTGCAAAGGATAAATCTCAACATACCGGGGCTTTATTTATGATTGATGTTGATAACTTTAAAATGGTCAATGATCTTAATGGTCATGTTATAGGTGATGAAGTATTAAAAGCTTTTGGTACTCTTTTGAAAGAATCGTTTGCCGTAGATGATATTGTTGGTCGTGCTGGCGGTGATGAATTTATTGTTTTTGTTAAAGAAATTGAAGATGAAATACAAGCTCAAAAGAAAGCAAATGAAGTATGTCAAAAGATAAGAGAAATTTACATTGAAGACTTTAAAGGAAGTATTTCATGTAGTATTGGTATTGCCTTTTATCCAAAACATGGAATAACATTTAAAACTTTATATAATTTAGCGGATCAAGCTCTTTATCAGACAAAAAATCGAGGTCGTAATGGGTATACTTGTTATATAGAAAAATAATTAATTATAGATAAAAATTATTGAAACAATAATTTTTATCTATTTTTATTTATGTAAATAGGATTGTATAATTTCTAGGCAAGGAGAGAAGGAAAATGAATAAATCTTATTTATATTTAATGACTACGTTTATGTTATGGGGAAGTTTATATGTTGTTAGTCAATTTGTTTTAGGAAAGATTCCTACATTTACAGTTGCAATGTTTCGTTATTTGATTGCATTTATTGCGTTAAGCTTTATATCTTTAAAAAGTAAGAAAGAAAAGATTGAAAAAAGTGATTATAAATATTTCTTTATTATGGGATTTATTGGTTATTTTATTTCTGTGGATTGCCAATTATTAGGAACAAAGATTTCTGGTGGTTCAATGGCTTCTTTGATTAATTCTCTTAATCCAATTATTATCAGTGTAATGGCAATGATTATTTTAAATGAAAAACTAGAAATTAATAAAATTATTGGAATTATTCTTTCACTATTTGGTGTTTATATGATTGTTGGAACAGGAGCCAATATTGAATTTATTGGTGTTCTTATTTCTTTCATTGCTGTTATTGGTTGGGCTTTTATGTCTGTTATTTCAAGAAAGATTTCTAATAAGTACAGTGCGCTTACTCTTACAAAAGTTTCAATGCTTATTGCGACAGTATGTAATATACCTGTTTCTTTTTTAGAAATTCAAGTAACACATCCACTCATTCAAATTGATATAGGTGCCATTTTAGGAATTTTATATATGGGAATAGTGTGCACAGCCTTTACAAATATTTTATGGAATAAAAGTTTATCAATGCTTCCTGCCAATACATGTAGTGCTTTTTATCCTATTCAAACACTAACATCTTCTTTTTTAGGAGTGCTTGTTTTTCATGAAGTTTTGACAACATCCTTTGTTTTAGGGTCAACATTTATCATTATTGGTGTGTTGATTAGTTTACTATTTCAAAAACGTACTCGAAAAGAGGAAGAAATCCTAGTATAATAATACTAGGTGATGCCAATGAATTTATATCAATTGCGTTATTTTGTAACGCTTGCTAAAGAGGAACATTATACAAAAGCTGCTGCAAAATTACATATTACACAACCGAGTTTGACTCATGCAATTCATCTAATGGAAGATGAAATAGGATTAAGTTTATTTGAACGAAAGGGAAGAAATGTTATTCTTACAAAATATGGACATCTTTTTCTAAAAGAAATAGAACCCATTTTATTACATTTAGATGATTCTATTGATACAATGAAAGAAATTGCTCAAGGAAAAGAAACGTTAAATATTGGTTTTGTTAGAAGATTAGGAATGAGTTATATTCCTCAACTAATCTCTTCTTTTCAAAATGGAAATATTTCTTTTCAATGTCATACGGGATTTTCTTATAATTTGATTCATCAATTAAAAGAACATCATTTAGATGTTGTTTTTTGCTCGTATGTTGAAGATCAAGCTCTTGAATTCATCCCTGTAGTACAACAAGAATTTTATGTGATCGTAAGTTTAAAACATCCACTTGCAAAGTATGAAGAAATTGATTTAAAAGAAATAGAAAATCTTTCGTTCATTACTTTTACTAAAAGTAGTGGAATTCGTCCTATGATCGATCATATTTTAGAAAAGAAAAATATTCATCCATGTATATCTATGGAAATAGAAGAAGATGAAGTGGTAGGTGGTTTTGTAGGACATGATTTAGGAATTGCTATTGTTCCTGATATGGCTGTTTATGATTTGTTACCAATTAAAAAAATAAAAATCAAAGACTTAGAAGATCAACAAACTTTTTATATGGCTTATTTAAAAGAAAATGAAAAATCAAAAGCGTTTAAACAATTTATTGACTATGTAGTAGGTGAAAAAAATGATTGGTGATCGTATTAATGATATTTTAAATAGCCAAGTAGAGTCTTCAAGTTTATCAGCTTTATGTCTTTTTTTAAAAGACAATATTAAAATGATTCCACAATTAACGATTCAAGACATCGCCAAGGCTTGTCATATTTCAAAAGGGCAAGTATCTAAATGTATCAAGATGTTAGATTATAAAAATTATGAGGAGTTTCGTTTTGCATGTTTACAACAAATTGATTCTCTTACACGGCATAAACAATTTTTCGATGATACGCAATCAGAAAAAGAAAATATAAACGCATTTACAAAGCATTTAGTTCAAGAAATAAATTATGTAAGCCAACATCTTTCGATGGATGAACTTATGAAAATGATTAGGAAAATTCAAAATGCACATCATGTCTACCTTTATGCTAGAGGAGATGCGAGAAGTTATTGTTATCAACTTTTAAGAGAATTGAATATTAAACATATATCTTGTACTTTATGTGATGGTAATTTTAAAAAGGATTATGTTTATCAAAAAGATGATTTATTATTGATTATCAGTACAAATGGAAACCTCTTTACTTTTGATCAACGAATTGTTAAAAGATTAAAAGAAGCTAAAATATTGAAGTGTCTTATTACCTGTCAAGAAATAAATGATTTTGATCAAACGTTTAGAATACAAACACATAATGCTTTATATAACGAATACAGCATGCGTCATGTTTTGGATTTAGTATTGTTATTGCTTTAGTTTCCTTTTTGGAAACTTTTTTAATTTATTTTGCAAAAATGTTTAAGATGTTTTTGTAAGATAAAGGAGGAATGACAATGGGATTTAGAAAAGATTTTTTATGGGGTGGTGCTACTGCTGCGAATCAATGCGAAGGTGGTGTTAACCAAGGAAAGAGAGGTCTTGCTAACGTCGATTTAATGCCGTTAGGAAAAGACCGTTATCTAGTTGGGACAGGAAAGAAGAAAATGTATGATTTTGATCAAGAACATTTTTATCCTGCCTTAACAGCAATAGATTTTTATCATCATTATCAAAGTGATATTGCTTTATTTGCGCAAATGGGTTTTAAGACATTTCGTCTTTCGATTGCTTGGACACGCATTTTTCCACAAGGTGATGAAAGTGAGCCAAACGAAGAAGGGCTTCAATTTTATGAAAATATTTTTAAAGAATGCCATAAATATGGTATTGAACCTCTTGTAACTATAAATCATTTTGATTGTCCAATGCATTTAGTAAAGACAATAGGGGGATGGCGCAGTCGAAAAATGATTCATTATTTTTATAAACTTTGTAAGATATTATTTACACGTTATAAAGGCCTTGTTAAATACTGGATTACATTCAATGAAATCAATATGATTTTACATTTTCCTTTTGTAGCGGCTGGACTTTGTTTTGAAAAAGGTGAAAATGAAATACAAGCAATGATTACATGTGTTCATCATCAACTTGTCGCAAGTGCAATGGTTACGAAACTTGCCCATGAAGTAGATGAAAAGAATCAGATAGGTTGTATGTTGGCGGCGGGCTCTTATTATCCGGAAACTTGTAAACCTGAAGATTATTGGCAAGCGATTTGTGATAATAGAGAGGTCTATATGTTTGCTGATGTACAAGCTCGAGGTTATTATCCATCTTATGCATTAAAATGGATTAAAAAAAGAAAGGCCAACATTCCCTTTGAAAAAGGTGATCAAGAAATACTTATGAAAAATACAGTAGATTTTGTAAGTTTTTCTTATTATTCTTCAAGGGTAAGTAGCAGTGATTTAAGTAAAGGAAAACAAAGTGAAAGTAATATCTTTGCTTCAGCAAAAAATCCATATCTAAAAGAAAGTGATTGGGGTTGGGCTATTGATCCATTAGGTTTTAGAAGTACAATCAATGAACTTTATGATCGTTATCAAAAACCACTTTTTGTTGTAGAAAATGGTTTGGGAGCAAGTGATGTTGTAGAAGAAGATGGAACGATTCATGATGAATACCGTATTGATTATTTAAGACAACATATTCAAGCAATGAAAGATGCCGTAGAAGAAGATGGTGTTGATTTAATAGGGTATACAACATGGGGTTGTATTGATTTGATTTCTAATGGGACAGGAGAAGTACAAAAGCGTTATGGTTTTATTTATGTAGATCGTGATAATCTAGGAAAAGGAACTTATCAAAGAAAGAAAAAAGATTCATTTGAATGGTATAAAAAAGTTATAGAAAGTAATGGGAAAAATCTTGATTAAAGTTGCTATTTATTGTTAGATTGAAAGCTTCTTTTCTAAATAGAAAAGAGGCTTTCTTATGGCTTTAAAATGATAATCTCCAAAAGTGGAGGAAGCAATATGGAAACATTATTCAATTCTAATAAAAAAACATCAAAGAAAACACAAGAAGCAATTGCTTAAGCAATTAGTAAAGATAAAATTGTTATTTTAAATACAGGAAAAAATCAAACAGAACTTGAAGAGTTTTATGATATTCTACCAAGAGTATGTTATTTAAATTGTATTTTTGGAGCACTTGTTTAAGATTTAAAAGAAAGCATTGTATCAAAAAAAGTTTGATGAGGATACTTTAAAAAACTATTAGAAATTGCGGTAAAGGAAGATGATTTTATTCATTTTCTAACAGAAAAATCTTTTGTTCAAAAAGGAAAAGTTGAAAGAATATCACATAGAAAGCTACCAAGAAATGTATAAACGTGTGACAATTCAAAAAGAAAATCTTGTAGAGTTTTATTTAAACAATCCTTTTCCGGTTTATAAATTAAATCTTTATCATCAAAGTTCAAAGTCAAGTCAAAGAACCTATAATCGTATTCAAGAAACTTATTTAGATGTTTAAATGGCACTTGCTGAAGAAACATCTTTAGAAATCATTTGTAAAAATATCAATAAAGGAAATGGTTTAAAACATTTATGCCAAGTTTTAAATTTACCAACTGAACAAATAACTGTGGTTAGAATGGACGTGTAGAAGTAATTAAAAATTATTTATTAAAAGAGTTACGAGAGTTACTTTTTTTGTGCTAGGATAATAAACGAAGGAAGTGTTTTAGGTGTTTAAAAAACAAAAGAAAATGACAGTAATGGATTTTACAGGAATCTATGAAAATGAAAATTTTTATAAACATAAAAATATTGAATGGCTTGATTTTCGTGAATTGCAAGGAGTTTATGGCTATTGCAGTCAACAAGCAAGAAAAAGTATTGAAGATAAAATAAAGGATTTATCACCGGAAGGCATTCATTTTATAGATTCAGGAAATTTTCATTATGTGAGTGAATTTTGGATAGAGAAAATTAAACAGAGTTTTATTTTAGTTGTTTTTGATCATCATAGTGATATGGTACAACCTTTATTTGATAATATTTTAAGTTGTGGTTCCTGGATTTTAAACAGTATTGAAAATAATGTGTATTTAAAGAAAATTATTCTTATAGGAATCGATGAAAAACAGGTTTCTTTAATTCCTAAACATCAAGATAAAGTTTTATACCTTAAAAATGATGATTTAGAAAATTTGGAAGTTTGGAAAAAAATCGATGATTTGTTACACCGTTATCCTTTATATATTTCAATTGATAAAGATGTTTTATCGAAACGTGTGGTGCAAACAGATTGGGATCAAGGTTCAATGCAACTTATTGAATTTAAAATATTACTTGCTTATTTATTTAAAAACAGTCATACCATTGGTGTTGATATTTGTGGAGAATGTGCTAATGAAGTTGGGCTTCTAAATGAAATTAAAGAAGATGATGTCTTTAATAAAAAAATTCTTTCATTTTTAAAAGAAGAAGAAAACTAAAATAGGACCAAGATTTTTGTCTTGGTCCTATTTTAAAGTATTGTGTAACATATTTAAAAGTAATTCCACAAAAATAACCACGATTGATTGTAAATCAACGATTGATTGTTTAGATAATGTATAGCCTGGTAAAATAAGAGTATTTTCAATAGATAATTTAGGTTTCGAATTTAAAGTAATTAAATACGTATTTTCTGAAGCATTTGAAAGATCAAAAAAACGAGAAACATTATTTTGATTTCCTTCGATAGAAAAATAAATCAATAAATCCTCTTCATGAATCGTATTATAAAGATGACTGGCTTGCATATAATCATAAGCAAAATAAGTATTAATACCTAAATCTTGTAATCCTAAAACTAAATGCTTTGCTGGTAAAGAGGAATAATGAACACCGATGATGTAGATGTTTTTGGTGTTTTTTATTTGTTTAATAAGTTGATTGAGTTTGTTTTGATCGATGTTATTAAATTGACGAATAACTGATAAATATTGAGAAATTTGTTGATTGAATAAATTTTCAGGATTCACTTCAATATGTTCTTGATGAAGATAATGTACCATATCAAAACGAAAATCTTTATAACCTTTATATCCTAAAACTCGGCAAAATCTTAAAATACCAGAAGTTGAAACTTGGCATAGTTCAGCAATTTTTGTAATTGTTGCTGTTTCAACGGCAGAAGGTTTTTGAATAATGTAGTCATAGACTTTGCGTTCTGTTTTCGAAAAATCATTTTTATGTAAGTGAATCGTATCCATTAAATTCATAGTATCACCTCATGTTTATTTTATCTAATTGTGATAAAATTGTCAAAATAATATGTAACTATTGACAAAGTGACAGAAGAATAATAATATAAAATTGTAAAAATTATCAAAATAAAATGTAAAAAGTAACAGGAGGCTATTATGAAACAATTACCAAAAGGATTTTTATGGGGAGGAGCAACAGCTGACTTTCAATATGAAGGAGGATTCAATGAAGGAGGACGTGGACTTTTATCTCATGATTTTGAAACCGATGGTTCTCAAGAAAATCCAAGACATCATACTTTCCAAATGCCAGATGGAACAATCTTAAAACCACGAAGTTCATTTTTCTATGCGGATCCAGTACCTAGTGAAGCTAAACCAGTTTTTTTAGATGATCAATATTATCCAAGTCATCAAGCAGTTGACTTCTATCATCATTACAAAGAAGATATTGCTTTAATGGCTGGAATGGGCTTTAATGTTTTTCGTTTTAGTATTTGTTGGAGCCGTATTTATCCATTAGGGGATGAAGAAACGCCAAATGAAGAAGGGTTAAAATTTTATGATGATGTTATTTCAGAACTTGAAAAATATCATATGGAACCACTTATTACCATTTGTCATGATGAAATGCCAATGCACCTTGCTTTAAAATACGGTGGGTGGTCAAACCGATATGTTATTGATTGTTATGTAAAATATTGTAAGACATTATTTGAAAGATTTGGAAAACGTTGTAAGTACTGGTTAACATTTAATGAAATCAATGCAGTTAGAGGATTTGGTCCATGTGGAACAAGAGAAAGTGATGGAAAAGTAAGATACCAAGCAGACCATCATATGTTTGTTGCCAGTGCTAAAGCTGTTATTTTAGGACATCAAATGATGCCAGAAAGTATGTTTGGAACAATGTATGCGATGAGTGAACTTTATCCAGCAACATGTAAACCAGAAGATATATTTAAACGCCTTCAAGTAAGAAGAGAAAACTGGTATTTTATTGATACAATGGCAAGAGGATATTATCATCCTTATGCTAAAAGTGTGTGGCAACATCATGGGTTTGATTCATTGGAAATTACAGAAGAAGATAAAGAAATCTTAAAAGAAGGACAATTAGACTTCGTATCATTTTCTTATTATCGTTCTAATACAGTAAAAAAAGATGATCCTTGGTTTAATGTTGGTGGTTCTTCGAATCCTTATTTAGAAAATACACCTTGGGGATGGCCTGTTGATCCACTTGGACTTAGACATTGTATGAATGAAATTTATGATCGTATCCAAAAACCAATCTTTATTGTTGAAAATGGTATGGGTGCCATCGATGAAGCAGATGAAAATGGTTATGTAGAAGATGATTATCGTATTGAATATCTTCAAAAACATTTATCTGCAATGGCTGATGCCATTAATATTGACGGTGTCGATTGTTTAGGCTATACAATGTGGGGACCTATCGATCTTGTCTCTTTATCAACGGGAGAAATGAAAAAACGTTATGGATTTATCTATGTTGATATGGATGATAAAGGAAATGGAACTTTAAAACGTACGAAGAAAAAATCTTATGATTGGATGAAACATATCATTGAAACAAATGGAAAAGCACTTGATGAAAAGCTCTAGCATTCGCTAGAGTTCTTTTCATTATTGACACTTCATTATAATTCCTATAATATTAGTAGGAAAAAAGGGAGGCGTCTTATGATTTATTTAGACTATGCAGCTAATACACCAATAGAAAAAGAAGTCCTTGACACTTATTATCAAGCAACAATGCACTATTTTGCTAATCCTAATGCAAATCATTCTTTAGGGTTACAAGCAAAAGATATTATTGATCAAATAACAAAGAAAATTGCTGAACAACTACATGTTTTACCTGAAGAAATCATTTATACATTAGGGGCCAGTGAAGCAAATAATCTTGCTATCAAAGGGGTTTTAGAAAGGTATAAACACCGTGGAAAACATATTTTAATATCTCCATTAGAACATAATTCAATTTTATCAAGTCTTACAAAAATGCAAGAACTTGGTTTTGTTGTTGAAATGCTTCCATTAAAGAAAAATGGACAAGTTGATGTGGCTCAAATAAAGTCATTGCTTAAAGAAGATACCATTCTTGTAAGTGTTTGTAGTGTTGATAGTGAATTGGGGATTAGACAACCAATTGAAGAAATTGGAAAAGTTTTAAAAGATTATAAATATTGTTTCTTTCATAGTGATGCGTCTCAAGCTATTGGGAAAATAGCAATTGATTATCAAAATGTCGATTTAGTAACCGTGGCACCACATAAGTTTTATGGAATGTTAGGTACTGGAATTTTAATTAAAAAGAAAAATGTGTGTTAAAAACACAAATTGATGGAGGAAAATCAACAACTGTTTTTAGAAGTGGAACTCCTGAATTAGCGCATATTGTTTCTATTGAAAAAGCTTTAGAAATCGCATTTTCAAAACAACAAGAAAGAATAGAATATGTTAAGAAATTAAATTATAAAATTGTTGATAAACTCAAAGAATATCCACAGGTATTATTGAATCATACAGAATGTTCTTTACCTCATGTAATCAATATTTATTTAAAAGGAATTAAAGCCACAAAGTTTGCAGAACTTTTAGAACATCAAGGAGTTTATGTTTCGACGAAAACATCATGTTGTCCGGCAGAAACACCTTCTAAAATGATTTATGCACTCTTTCATGATCGTGGACGTGCTTTATCTTCTTTTAGAATAAGTCTTTCTCATTTAACAACAGAAAAAGAAATTGATGAATTTTTAGCTATTTTTTCTCAATGTTATAAGGAGTGTTTTGGAAATGGAAAAATATAGAGAAATAGAAAGAAGTATCATAAAAACTTATCGTAAAGAAATTTGGTCTAAATTTATTAAAGCTATTAAAAACTATCAACTTATTCAAGAAAATGATAAAATCATGGTTTGTATCAGTGGGGGTAAAGATTCTTTTTTGATGGCTAAATGTATTCAAGAATTACAAAAACATGGATGTGTTCCTTTTGGAGCGTGTTATGTTGTCATGGATCCGGGATATAACAGTTATAATCGAGATTTTATTGAAGATAATGCGGATTTATTGAATGTACCTATTGAAATCTTTGAAAGTGATATTTTCGATGTGGTTTCAACAGTTGATAAAAGTCCATGTTACTTATGTGCGAAGATGAGAAGAGGGTATCTTTATAGTAAGGCTCAAGAATTAGGATGTAATAAAATCGCTTTAGGACACCGTTATGATGATGTGATTGAAACAACGCTACTTTCTATATTTTATGGTTCAGAAATCAAAACAATGATGCCAAAATTACATAGTGAAAATTTTACAGGATTAGAACTTATTCGTCCTTTATATTTAGTAAAAGAAGAAAGTATTATTTCTTGGCGTAAACATAATAATCTAACATTTATTAATTGTGCCTGTCGTTTTATTGAAGGATGTTCTTTAATTAATGATGGAACAAGTAAGAGAAAAGAAATGAAAGAATTAATTAAAACAATGAAACAAGTAAACCCAAATTTTGATCAAAATATTTTCAATGCTTTAGATAATGTTAATTTAGATTGTATTTTAGGAATAAAAAAGGATAAAGTTTATCAGAACTTTTTAGAAGAATATGAAAAATAAAGAGATTATAAAGAAAGCATTTAAGCAATCAATTCCTATTATGTGTAGTTGTTTATTTGTTTCAATAGCTTATGGCATGATGATGAATGAAGCGGGATTTGCTTGGTATGTCGCATTACTTGTAAGCTTTTTGATTTATACAGGAGCTTTTTAGTTTCTTTTAATTACTTTACTAAGTGGTTGTGCTTCTTTGCTTACAATTGGTGTTACGGCTCTTTTAATGAATAGTCGACAACTTTTTTATAGTTTATCTTTTATAGATGTTTTTAATAAAATGAAACAAAAGTGGTATATGATTTTTACCATGACTGATGAAAACTATGCGGTTAACTGTAATTTAGAAGAACAAAATAAAGAAGAAGTTATGTTTTATGTCGCACTTTTTTCAAGAAGTTATTGGCTTATTGGAACTGTTTTAGGAGCTGTACTTGGTAATTTGATTCCTTTTGATTTAACAGGAATTGATTTTTGTATGACAGCATTGTTTATTGTTATTTTTATGAATTAATTAGAAAAAAATAAAGATCATTTTCCCGCTATTGTAGGGGTAATTACTGCTATTATTTGTTTAGTTGCGTTTGGCACTCAAAACTTTATGTTACCGTCATTGATTATTTCTTCGATGGTTTTACTTGTAAAACAAGGAGGGACAGGATATGAATAAATATATTTTAGGTGCTATCGTTCTTTCGGCGATGATTACCTTTTCTCTTATTTAAAGAAAAAGAATTACCCGAGTGGTAAAAAAAACCAATGCTATTATGGCAGTTCTTATTGTTTATTGTCTAAAGGATTTAAGAACACAAATGACAACACTCTTTTTCCCTTATTTTTTAGCATGTTTAACTGTTGTGTTTACTTATAAATGGAAGAAAAATACTTTTTTAAGTACTATTTTATCAACTGTTGTTTATATGATTTTTATACGTCTATAGTTTGTTAAAAATATCACAAGCTATAGATTTTTTATTTTAACAGTGCTATAATTACATTAACGCTTAAAAATTGTATTTAAGGAGGAAATATAAATGGGATTTTTGACAGGTAAAACAGCAATTATTACAGGAGCAGGACGTGCTGTCTTAGAAGATGGAAGCTGTGGTTCGATTGGTTATGGAATTGCAACTGCTTATGCTAAAGAAGGAGCTAATCTTGTTATTACAGGACGTAATGTTAAAAAATTAGAAGCTGCTAAAGAGGAATTAGAAAGATTATATGGTATCAAAGTTTTAACAGTTCAAGCAGATGTTAATGCTGGTGCTGATAATGAAGCCGTTGTTAACAACGTTGTTAAACAAGCTATGGACACTTATGGAAGAATCGATGTTTTAATCAACAATGCTCAAGCATCTGCATCAGGGGTAACATTGGCGGATCATACAACAGAACAATTTGATCTAGCAATGTATTCAGGCCTTTATGCTGCTTTCTATTATATGAAAGCATGCTATCCATATTTAAAAGAAACAAAAGGATCGGTTGTCAACTTTGCTTCAGGTGCAGGGTTATTTGGAAACTATGGACAATGTTCCTATGCTGCAGCAAAAGAAGGAATCCGTGGATTAACACGTGTAGCTGCTAATGAATGGGCAAAAGATGGAATCAATGTTAATGTGGTATGTCCTTTAGCTTGGACAGCACAATTAGAACAATTTGAAAAAGCATATCCAGAAGCTTTCAAAGCAAACGTTAAAACACCACCAATGGGACATTTTGGAAATAACGAATTAGAAATTGGGCGTGTCTGTGTACAACTTGCAAATCCTGATTTCAAATATATGACAGGAGAAACACTTACATTAGAAGGTGGACTTGGTTTAAGACCTTAATAATCAATCACTCTTAGGAGTGATTTTTTTTATGTATTCTTTTATAATGAGTATATAGGAAAGAAGGGGTATTTATGAAGTATGCATTGATCAATGGAAAGATTTTAAATGGTCACAAAGATATGGAAGTGGAGACAGGTAAAACCATTTTTATTGAAAATGAAAAAATTGTCGCTATTGAACCTTATCGTAATTTAGATAAATCTTATCAAATTATTGATTTACAAGGAAAATATATTTTACCAGGATTAATCAATATGCATGTTCATCTTGCCGGAAATGGAAAACCACAAAAGAAACAAAAGGATAATGAAAAGACAGTTAAAATGTTGTTGTCTAATCCATTATCACAAAGAATTACGTACAAAGTAGTTTCTAATTTTGCAAAAATTGAATTAATGAGTGGAGTTACAACGATACGTACAGTTGGTGGTATTGCGCATTATGATTCAAAATTAAGAGATGAAATTTTAAAAGGAAAAGTTATTGGTCCAAGAATTGTTGCCAGTAATGAAGGAATCTCGGTTCCTCATGGACATATGGCAGGCTCTGTCGCAATTGCTGCCCATAATAATGAAGAAGCCTTAGCTTTAGTAGATAAAGCGAAAAGTCAAAATGTTGATCTCATTAAACTTATGATTACAGGTGGAGTTTTAGACGCGAAAGAAAAGGATGTTCCCGGTGAACTAAAAATGCCTCCTGAAATGGTAAAAGCTGTTTGTGATAAGGCACACCAACTTGGTTATAAAGTAGCAGCACATGTTGAATCATCTGAAGGAGTACGTGTAGCTTTAGAAAATGGGGTTGATTCGATTGAACATGGGGCTAAATTGGATGATGAAATGATTGCTTTATTTAAAGAAAAGAAAGCCTTTTTATGTACAACGATTTCACCAGCGCTTCCTTTTGCTTTATTTGATCCAAGTATTTCTAATGTTTCAGAAATAGAAAAATATAATGGTGAATTGGTTTTCAATGGTATTATTGATTGTGCAAAGCAAGCGTTAGAAAATGATATACCCGTTGTTTTAGGAAATGATGTAGGATGTCCATGGGTCAGTCAATATGATTTTTGGCGAGAACTTTATTATTTCCATAAATATATTGGCGTATCTAATTGTTTTGCTTTATATACAGCAACTTCACTTGCTTCTAAATATGCCGGTCTTGAAGATGTTACAGGAACAATTGATATTGGTAAAGAAGCGGATATGATTGTTGTAAGTGAAAATCCTTTAGATGATTTAAAAGCCTTAAGACATGTAGAAAAAGTCTTTACACGAGGTAAATTGATTGATCATCCAAAGGTAAAAATCAATAAAATTGTAGAGACGGAATTAGATAAGTATTTGTAAGGAGTTAACTATGAACAAAAAATTTTTCTTTTTTGACATTGATGGAACATTAGCGGTAGGAACACCAGGAAGACAATATATTCCTAAATCCACAAAAAAGCAATTCGCGTGTTAAAAGAACAAGGACACTTTGTAGCTATTGCCACAGGAAGAAGTTATGCAATGGCAGTCGATCACATGAGAGACCTTGGCTTTGAAAATATGGTCAGTGATGGTGGAAATGGAATTACCATCAACAATGAACTTATTACAATTAAACCATTAGATTATCAAAAATGTTTAGACTTAATAGATGAATGTAAAGAAAAAGGATTTATTTGGGCTATTTCACCAGATAATAAAACAAGAAGATTAGCTCCGGATCAACGCTTTTATGATTTTACACACGATGTTTATATGGATACCGAAGTTGTAGATGGATTAGATCCTAGAAATTATGATAAAATCTTTAAAGTTTATGTGGCATGTTTTGCGCCAGAGGAACAAAAATTAGAAACGTTAAAAGAATTACCTTGGTGTCGTTTCCACAAAGAATATTTATTTGTAGAACCTGGTGATAAATCGGTAGGTATTAAAATGATGGTTGATCATTTTAAGGGTAATTATAAAGATGTTGTTGTTTTTGGTGATGAAAAAAATGATTTAAGTATGTTTAGAGACGAATGGACAAGTATCGCTATGGGAAATGCAATTGATGAATTAAAAGAAAAAGCAACTTATGTGACGACACCATGTGACCAAGATGGTATTTACAATGCATGTGTTTATTTTGGTTGGATAAAAGAAAATGATTAAAAGTAATAAAATGACGGAGTGAACACCACTCCGTATTTTTTAATCATAGAAAAAATGTTGACTCTCCCCTTAGGGGATAATTCATAATTTGAAATAGGAAAGGAGAATAGGAAAATGTTAAAAATTGGAGAATTTTCAAAGTTGTCTCATTTAACAGTTAAAGCACTACGCTTTTACGAAAGAAAAGGCATTCTGATTCCTAAAAAAGTAGATGAACAAACAGGGTATCGTTTTTATGAAACAAGTCAACTTAAAGAGGCAGCAAGAATTAAGTCTTATCGTCAATTAGGGCTAACAATTGAAGAACTACAAGCAACTAATAAAGGTATTAATCTAAAGGAAATCCTAATATCTAAAGCAGAGTCCTTGAAAAATCAAAAAGAAGAAATTGAAAATAGGCTTTTGATTATTCATCATCTTTTGAATGCTAGTGAAATGCAATATCAAGTAATTGAGAAAGTAATACCTGAAACAATTGTCTATTACAGCGAAGTAAAGATAAAAAATTATTCGGATATGATGAAAATTATTCCTAACCTTGCAAGTGAATGTGTAAAATTGAATCCAGATATAAAATGTACAAGACCGCCATATGAATTTTGTGAATATTTAGATAAAGAACATAAGGAAAATGATATTTTGATTCGACACAATGAAGCAGTGGAATGTATGGGTAAAGAAAGTGAACGCATAAAGTTTAAAATAATTCCAACAACAAAGGTATTAAGTATCTTTTATAAAGGGGCTTATGATGAAATTGGTGTGGCGTATAGTTTTCTTATGAAATATGTAGAGGATAATGGTTATCAAGTATCGGGACGATCAAGAGAATGTTATATTGATGGTATTTGGAATAAAGAATCAGTTGATGAGTGGCTTACAGAAATTCAAATACCCATTGTTTAGGAGGAAAGAAAGATGGCTTTTGATTTTAAAAAAGAATTCAAAGAATATTATAGACCTAAAAATAAACCAGAAATTATCAATGTACCATCATTTAATTTTATTTCTATAAGAGGAAAAGGCAATCCTAATGAAGAAAACGGAAGTTATCAACAAGCCATTCAAGTACTTTATGCAGTAGCTTATACTTTAAAAATGAGTTATAAAACAGATTATCAAATTAAAGGTTTTTATCAATTTGTTGTACCGCCACTTGAAGGCTTTTGGTGGCAAGAAAATGTTGAAAATGTTGATTATTTACATAAAGAAAATTTTAACTGGATTTCAGTAATTAGACTTCCTGACTTTATTACAAAAAAAGATTTTGATTGGGCAGTAAAAAGAGCCAATATTAAAAAGAAGATAGATTGCTCAAAAGCGGAATTTTTTACTTTTGAAGAAGGATTATGTGTGCAAATGATGCATCAAGGATCTTTTGATGATGAAATAAATACAGTAGAAATAATGAATCAATTTCTTCAAGAAAAGGGGTATCAAAATGATTTTAGTAAATCAAGATTACATCATGAAATTTACTTATCCGATACGCGTAAAGTATCACCTGAAAAGTGGAAAACAGTGATTAGGCATCCAATATGTAAAATTGATAAAAAATAAAGATTTTATGAATAAAAATAATGTTTGACATTGATATAAATATATAGTATGATGACAAAGCAGTAAATGAATAGCAGCACATAGAGGATTAAAAAATGCGTTAATATCAAATGATTGCAAAGTACCTGGCTGCAATGGGAAATGCTTAATATTAACACTTATTAATTGATCTATGCAATGTTATTGCTTTATGCAAATAAAACAATACGGAGGAAAATTTATGGCACGTTATACAGGACCACAATGGAAAATCTCTCGTCGTTTAGGATTCTCAATCTTAGAAAACGGGAAAGAATTAAACAGAAGAGCTTATGCTCCAGGTCAACATGGACAAAAAAGAAAAAAACAAACTGAATATGGATTACAATTAGCAGAAAAACAAAAAGTAAGACATATGTATGGAGTTAATGAAAAACAATTCCACAACACATTTAATCAAGCAGGTAAAATGGAAGGTATCCATGGTTACAACTTCTTATGCTTATTAGAAAGAAGATTAGACAATGTTGTTTATAGATTAGGTTTTGCTTCTACAAGAAGACAAGCTAGACAATTAGTAAACCATGGTCATTTCTTAGTAAATGGTGTTAAAACTGATATCCCATCATATAGAGTAAATATCGGTGATGTTATCGAAGTAAGAGAAAAATCATTAAATTTAGCAGTTATTAAAGAAGCTTTAGAAAACAAAGTTGCAACTCCAGCTTTCGTTGAAGTTGATACTAATAAATTAACTGGTAAATTAACTCGTTTACCTGAAAGATCTGAATTAAACTCAGAAATCAATGAATCATTAATCGTTGAATATTACAACAGACTTGGTTAATAAGAAAAACAGCTTTTATAGCTGTTTTTTTGTATATAAAGGAGAATTTATGAATACAAAGATCATTGTTTATAATAAGGAATACATTCACAATTATGATGCTTTAAAACAATTATGTTTGATGATGAATATTGAGATTATTTTAATAAATAATCAGATGACACAAAATAAAATAAAAGATCTTTTGAATAATAAAATAAAGAAATCAAAAAAGAAAAAATTAGAATATTCAGTCATTATCTTTTCAAATGTTCCTTCTTTACAAATGGATCAAATATTGACGTTGTTAAAAGAAAATACAACACTTTGTTTAAAAGCAATTGTTACAGCAACAAATTATAATTGGACATTTGAAAATATTTATTTACATTTATTAGAAGAATATCAAAAAAATAAATAAATCGTATAGAATAGAGGTGGTAATTTTGGTATAATAGATAAAGAATAATAAGGAGGTTTCTATGAACGAAAGTAGAATTTGTATTGCTCTTGACTTTAAGACAAAAAGCGATGTTGAAAACTTCTTAAAACAATTTGAGGGAGAGAGTCTTTATGTAAAAGTAGGGATGGAATTGTTTTATGGAGAAGGTATTGAAATCATTAAAATGATTAAAGAAATGGGACATAAAATCTTTTTAGATTTAAAACTTCATGATATTCCAAATACTGTAAAAAGTGCCATGAGACAACTTGCTAAGTTAGATGTTGATATGGTCAATGTCCATGCTTCAGGCGGTATTGAAATGATGAAAGCTGCTATTGAAGGATTAGAAGAAGGTAAAACAACTGGTAAAAGACCATTATGTATTGCAGTAACATGTTTAACATCTTTAGATCAAGATGTTTTAGATAATCAATTACTTATTCATGAGCCATTAGAAAATGTTGTATTAAAATGGGCTGAAAACGCAAAAGCTGCAGGATTAGATGGAGTTGTATGTTCTCCATTAGAATCAAAAATCATTCATGATCATTTAGGAATGGAATTTTTAACTGTTACACCAGGAATCCGTCTTGCAAGTGATAATGTCAATGACCAAAAACGTGTAACAACACCAGCAATGGCAAAGGAACTTACTTCAAGTTATATTGTTGTTGGTAGAACAATTACAGGAAGTCAAGATCCTATGGCTACTTATAAAAAAGTATATCAAGATTTTCAAGGAGAATAGAAATGAAAAAAATTATTGCTAAAGATTTATTAGATATTAAAGCTGTCTTTTTAAGACCAAATGAACCATTTACTTGGGCAAGTGGTATTAAATCACCAATTTATTGTGATAACCGTTTAACATTATCTTATCCAAAAGTAAGAAAAGATGTTGAACAAGGACTTGCACAACTTGTAAAAGATAATTTCCCAGATGCAGAATGTTTAATGGGAACTGCTACTGCAGGAATTGCTCATGCAGCCCTAGCAGCTGATATTTTAGATTTACCAATGGGTTATGTCCGTGGTGGAGCTAAATCTCATGGACGTAATAATCGTATTGAAGGTGTTGTTAAAGAAGGAATGAAAGTTGTTGTTGTTGAAGATTTAATTTCAACAGGAGGTTCTTCTTTAGAGTGTGTTGAAGCTTTAAGAGAAGCAGGATGTGAAGTTTTAGGATTAGTTGCAATATTTACATATGGTTTAGATAAAGCAATTGTTAATTTTGAAAATGCACATTGCCCATTTGTAACTTTATCAAACTATGATACATTAATTGAAGTAGCAAAAGAACATGATTATATCAAACATGAAGATATGGAAAAATTAAAAGCTTGGAAAGTTGATCCAAGTGATGAATCATGGATGAATAAATAAGAAATCAAGGGGAATGATGGTAAAATAAGCCATTGTTCCTTTTTTTTGTTTTTATTTGCAAAAAATAGTGGTATGATGTAAAAGGAATTATAGGTTTACTTTTTGGAGGTAATTATGTTTAAAAGTATTCGATATGTATTAAAAGAAAACTTTACAAATTTATATCGTATATATTGTATTTCAAAATATGAACTGCTTTCGGATATACGTGATTCAAGATTAGGTGTTTTTTGGAATTTTGCCAATCCAGCAATTCAAATTATGACGTATTATTTTGTATTTGGTTTAATCATGAATAGAAAGGCAGTAGGGAAAATTCCTTTTATTCAATGGATGTTATGCGGGATGGTCGTTTGGTTTTTTATTAGTCCATGTATTACTAATGGTGCCAATGCAATTTACGCAAAACGAAATGTCATTACAAAAATGAAATTCCCAGTTTCGGTTTTGCCGGCAACTGTTGTTGGCAAAGAATTATTTAATCATTTTTGTTTAATGGCCATTCTTGTTGCTTTTTTACTTACACAAGGAATTATGCCATCACTTTATTGGTTTGAACTCATTTATTATTTGTTTGCGGCGATTTGTCTTACAATATCGCTTGCAATGATTACATCTGTTTTAAATATGCTTGCTCGTGATACAAGAAAGCTTATTTTAGCGTGTATGCGTCTTTTACTTTATTTAACACCGATCTTGTGGCCTATTTCACGTTTACATAAATATGGGTGGCAAATGACAGTAAGATATATTATGAAAGCTAATCCAATTTATTATATTGTTTGTGGTTATAGAGATTGTTTCTTATATCATCATGGAATCTTATTTTATTGGAAACAAATGCTTTTCTTTTGGGTGTTTGTTATTGTGGTTTTTACAATTGGTAGTATGATGATGTATAAATTTAAACATAAATTTATTGATATGATTTAGGTGGTAATAATGGAAGATTATGCAATTAAATTTGAACATGTTTCAAAAATATATAAATTAAAAAAGAAAAATGATGGAAAATCAAAAAGTTCTGTCACACAAAGATTCTATGCTTTAAATGATATTACATTTACAATTCCTAAAGGGGAAGTTGTAGGAATCTTAGGAACAAATGGTTCTGGTAAATCAACACTTTCTCTTATTTTAGCAGGTATTTCACAAATTGATGAAGGAACAATGGATATCAATGGAGAACAAGCCTTAATTGCCATTAATACAGGACTTGATATGCAACTTACTGGACTTGAAAATATCAATGTTAAAGGGGCTTTATTAGGTCTTTCAAGAAAAAGAATTCAAGAAATAACAGAAGGAGTTATTGAATTTGCGGAAATTGGTGATTTCTTATATCAACCAGTTAAGAAATATTCAAGTGGGATGAAATCAAGACTCGGTTTTTCAATTTCTCTTTATTTAAATCCTGATATCATTATTGTCGATGAAGCTTTATCTGTTGGAGATAAGGGATTTGCTCAAAAATGTTTGGATAAGATGAATGAACTTAAAGATCAAGGAAAAACAATTATTTTCATTTCGCACTCTTTACCACAAGTAAGAGGTTTCTGTCAAAAGGCAATGTGGATTGAAGGTGGACGTTTAAAAGAATACGGCGATGTTGAAGAAGTTTGTGATGAATATGCTGAATATGTTGATTTTTATAATAGTTTAAAGAAAAAAGAAAAGAAAAAATTAAATGACGAAAAATTCGCAAGTCGTATAGTTCAAAATCCAAAAGTTAGTTTTTGGGAAAAAATGCTTGATAAGTTAAAACGATAGGAGATAAACAATGAAAAAGGTAATTACATATGGAACATTTGATTTGTTTCATGTAGGTCATTTAAATATTTTAAAAAGAGCAAAAGCTCTAGGCGATTATTTAATTGTTGCGGTAAGTAGTGATGCTTTTAATGCACAAAAAGGGAAAAAAGCATATCATAGTGATCAAGATCGTATGGAAATTTTAAAAGCAATCAAATATGTCGATGAAGTCATTTTAGAAGAATCATGGGATCAAAAAATTAAAGATGTTCAAGAACATGACGTGGATATTTTTGTTATGGGTGATGATTGGAAAGGTCAATTTGATTTCTTAAAAGATTATTGTGAAGTGGTTTATTTACCTCGTACAGAAGGAATTTCAACAACAAAAATTAAAGAGGATTTAAAAGATAAGCTATAGGAGGGTATTATGAAAGTTAGTATCATTGTGCCATATGAAGGATATTATAACTATTTACAAGACTGTTTAGAAAGTATTCAGGATCAAAAAAATGTTGAACTTGAAACATTGCTTGTAGGAAATCAAGAAACTGATGATTTTAAAAAGCTTGTAGAAATGTATAAAGATACAATTTCTCTACAAGTCATCAATTGTCCTATTGAAGAAGGCGTTGCTAAAAAAAGAAATCTAGGTTTAGATAAAGCAACAGGGGATTATATTTATTTTTTAGATAGTGATGATTATATCATGCCAAATACGCTTTCATCCTTACTAGAAAAAGCCTTGAAAGAAGATTTGGATTTAACAGTTGGTAAAAGATGGGTCACATGGTTTAAAAAACAAGTTTTTGAAACCATGGGTCCTGAAAAAAATGAAGAATTAAATTTAAAAGATAAAGATGATGACAGAAATCACAAGTTTTTAGAAAAAGATTATACGGATATTGAAAATCCTAATGAACAAAGAAGAATTGATTTATTGATTCGTGCTAAAAAAGGAATTCGTAATATTACAGTATTAAATATTTTAATTAAAAGAAATGTTATTGAAGAGCATCATTTACGCTTTAATGAAGATTTTATCTATTACAGTGATTTACCTTTTGTTGAAGGTTTAGTGATGTATGGAAATAAGATTGCTTTTGATGAAGAAACACTTTACGCTAAAAGAAAACACAACGATCCAATCAATACTCCAGCTTTATCGCAAATTAAAGATGAAACAAAATTTGATGAATTTATTAATGTTTATAAATATGCTATTTCTTTAGTCGATAAAGAAAGTAGAATACGTTATTATTTAGATTCAAAAATGATTAAATATTATAGTAATTATTTTGCTAAAAAAATAAGACGTTCTAAAAATGATTTTTGGCGTGATGAAAGATTTAACCAAATGGCTTTATTAATGAAAGATGTACGTGATGATTTATTAAAAAATATGTCACGTTATCAACAAAAACTGGTGAAACTTTCAAGAAATCATGACTTGTCTGGAACACAAAAAGTGATTGCTAAACATCTTGCTAAGTCAAAACTTAAAAAGATGTTAAAAAATAAAAATGAAGTTAATAAATATCTTTACAGACATAGATATCTTGAAGAACCAATTGAAGAAAATTGGGTTATGTTTGAAACATTTATGGGAAAAAGCTATGCGGATTCACCAAAATATATTTATGAATATCTTGCTAAAAATTATCCTGGTAAATATAAATTTATTTGGGTATTAAATGATCCTAAAGAAAAGCTTCCTTATGAAGGAATTATTGTTAAAAGATTTACTAAAAAGTATGCTTATTACTTAGCTAAATCAAAGTATTTCGTTTTCAATATTCGTCAACCTTTATGGTTTAGAAAACGAGAAGGACAAGTCTTCTTAGAAACATGGCATGGAACACCGCTTAAACGTCTTGCTTTTGACCAAGAAGAAGTAACAGCCGCTTCACCAACTTATAAAGCTCAATTCTATCGACAAAAACAAGAATGGGATTATTTAATTGCAGCAAATAAGTTTTCAAGTGATATTTTTAAAAGTTGTTTTATGTATACAAATGGAACAATGCTTGAAATAGGGTATCCAAGAAATGACTTGTTGTATGCACCAAATAAAGATGAAATTGCATTAGAATTGAAAAAGAAATTACACATTCCTTTAGATAAAAAAACAATTCTTTATGCGCCAACATGGCGAGATGATGAATATTATGGTAAAGGGAAATATAAATTTAAATTAAAATTAGACTTAGAAATGATGAAAAAAGAGCTTGGTAACGAGTACGTGATCTTACTTAGAACACATCATTATATTGCAGATTCATTAGATGTTACAGGTGTTGAAGATTTTGCTATCAATTTATCTAAATATGACGATATTACAGAAATTTATTTAATTTCAGATATTTGTATTACAGATTATTCAAGTGTTTTCTTTGACTTTGCAAACTTAAAACGTCCAATGCTTTTCTATACATATGATATAGATAAATATCGTGATGTTTTAAGAGGGTTCTATATTGATATGGAAAAAGAGCTTCCTGGACCACTAGTTTATTCAACAAAAGAAGTCATTGAACAAATTAAAAACATTGATGAAATGACACAAAAATATGCACAAAGATATGAAGAATTCTATCAAAGATTCTGTTCGATTGATGATGGTCAAGCATCAAAAAGAGCATGCGAAGCAGTTTTTAAATAAGGGGAATTTCCCCTTATTTTTATAAGGAGGTACTATGCTTAGATTCATAAAAAATATTTTAGGAAAGATGATTAAATTTATTTATCGTCTAACGTATAAAATCATACCAACACATAAAAAAACAGTTTTATTTATTGCTTTTCATGGAAGGGGGTATACAGATAATCCAAGAGCCATCTATGAATATATGATTCAACAAGATGAATTTAAAGATTATCGTTTTATCTGGGCAATTAAACATCATAAAAAGAAGAATATTTCCATTGAAAAAGGAAAAATCATAGAATATTTTTCTATTCCTTACTTCTTTTATTTAGCAAGAAGTCAATACTGGATTGTTAATTGTAAATTACCAATGTATGTTTTAAAAAAAGAAAATCAAATTTATTTACAAACTTGGCATGGAACACCTTTAAAGAAACTTGCTTTTGATATTGAAGTTCCAGAAGGAACAACTTTTTATCGAAGTGGGATGAATGAAGAAATGATGCATGAAACATACGCACAAGATGTAAAAAAATATAATTATATGATTTCACCAAGTGCCTTTACAACTGAAGTTTTTCAAAGTGCTTTCCGCATTAACAGAGAGCGTCTTATTGAAACAGGTTATCCACGTAATGATTTTCTAACAAATTATACAAAAGAAGATGTTTTGAAAATTAAAAATAAATATCATATTCCTTTAGATAAAAAAGTATTGTTATATGCGCCAACATGGCGAGATAACTCTTATGTAACAAAAGGATATACTTTCAAGTTGGAAGTTGATTTTGGAAAATGGCAAGAAGCATTAGGTGATGAATATGTTGTCGTTTTTAAACCTCATTATTTAATTGTCAATGATTTTGATATAGATCAATACCAAGGGTTTGTCTACTTTATAGAAGCAAATGAAGATATCTCTAATTTATATATTATCTCTGATGCTTTAGTAACAGACTACTCAAGTGTTTTCTTTGATTATGCGATTTTAAAAAGGCCTATTTATTTCTATATGTATGACTTAGTTCATTATCGCGATGAACTTAGAGGTTTTTATTTAGATATTTATCATGATTTACCAGGTGATATTATTGAAGATGAAAATCAATTATTAGTAGAAATAAAAAAAGGTTACGATTTTAAACGTTTAGAAACTTTTAATGAAAAATTTAATAATCATGAAGATGGAAAGGCAACAAAAAGAGTTGTTGATTGTGTGTTTAAGTAGGTGATCAAATGAAATTACAAAAATTGATTTTAAATATTATTCTTGGATTTTTAAATATTTTTGTGAAAATGCTTATAATTAAAGAAAATCAAGTTGCATTTATCTCTTTAGAGTCACGTTATTTAGATTCAGATATGAAGCTTATTTATAATGAACTTGAAAAAAAGAAAGAAGTTGTTTTAAAAAAAGTTGTGATTGAATATGATCAACAAGGAATAAAACAAAACTTTTTATATATGTTAAATTGTATAAAACAATTATTTATTATTAATACCTCACATGTCGTTATTATTCGTGATAATAATTATGTAGTTTCAAACTTTAAAAGAAAAGGGGTTAAAGTTATTCAAGTTTGGCATGCGTGTGGGGCTATTAAGAAATTTGGGAATGCTTTACCGAGAAAGTACCCAATTAAAAATTACGATTATATTATTGCTAATAGTCCTTATTGGAAAAAGCCTTACAGTGAAGCTTTTGCAGTTAAGGAAGAAAATATTGTTATTACAGGAATGCCTCGTGTTGATTGTTTGTTTGATCAAAATTATTTGAATCAAGCAAAAGAAAAATTATTAAAAAAATATCCTCAATTAGTTGGAAAAAAAATCATTCTTTATGCACCAACTTTTAGAGGAAATATTTACAAAGGATTTTCAATGCTTCCTTTTGATGGAATAAAACTCATTGAATCCTTTGATGAAAATACGTATTTACTTTATAAAATGCATCCTTTATTAAAAGAAATCAATTTACCGCAACATCCACGTATTTTGGATGTTTGTAAGGAAGATACGCATGAACTCTTTGCTTTATCTGATTCATTGATTTCGGATTACTCATCAATTGTATTTGATTATTCTTTATTAAATAAACCACTTTATTTCTATACGCCAGATTTAAATGAATATTTAAATAATGTGGGATGTTATGTTGATAAAGAAGAATTACCTGTAGATGTATCCTTAACAATGGATGAACTTATTAAAACGATGCAAGTGCCTTATAAAGGAAAGCTTGATGTATTCAAAAATAAATTCTTTACTTATCAAGATGGAAAGAATACAAACCGTGTAGTTGATCTTATTTTAGAAATACTTAAAAAACCTCTATATTAGAGGCTTTTTAAGTATTCAGTAACATCATTTAAATCTTTTAAGATTTTAAATGTTTTCTCTTCATATTGTTTTTCTGGATATTTCATATCTGGGATACAAATAACTTTAATGCCGGCATCATAGCTTGCTTGAATACCAGCTTCACTATCTTCTAAGACAATAGCCTCATCAACATTGACACCAAGTTTTTGACAAGATTTTAAGAAAACTTCAGGATTTGGTTTTCCTTTTGTAACTTCATCTCCACAAATAGAATCATCAAAATAATCTGTAATTTGTGCTTGAGATAAGATTGTATCAACACGATCTCTATTACTTGATGTTGCTACAATTGTTTTATAATTGTTTTCTTTTAAATATTCAAGTAGTGATTTAAGACCTGTTTTGATAGGAACTCCTTCTGTTTCAAAACGTTTTGCCATTAAAGCATGAACATCTTTAATCACATCTTCAATTGGAAAATCATTGCCATAAACATCGTAAAATCTTTGGTAAATTCCTTTTAGTGGTTTTCCTAAAAGAGTTTTATAAAATTCTTCATCCATGGTGAGATTCATACCTTTTAAGATTTCTTGATAACATTCAAAAGTAACACGTTCGCTATCAATCATTAAACCATCCATATCAAATATTATTGCTTTTATCATCTATTAACACTCCTTTTTTACTTTTCAAGTATAGCACAAAATAAAATGACAAAAAAGAAAATATCATATTTTGAAAAACGAAACGTAAAATAATTTAGGAGGTTATTTTATGATTAATAGGGGAGATATATATTATGCTGATCTTTCTCCTGTTGTAGGAAGTGAACAAGGAGGAATAAGACCTGTTCTTGTTTTACAAAATAATAAAGGAAATCGCTTTTCAACAACTGTTATTATTGCACCAATTTCGTCAAAACTCACCAAAAATCCTATTCCCACGCATGTCATTATTCGTTGTGATTCTTTAGAAAAGAAATCTGTTATTTTACTTGAACAAATAAGGACGATTGACAAAGTTCGATTTCAAGAAAAATTAGGCAGTTTGAATGATTATTTTATGAAAAAAGTCAATGACGCTATAAAAACGAGTTTAGACTTAAAATAGTTTTCTTTAATCCTATTATTTGGTATAATTCCTAATAAGGATGGTGAGAAAAATGAATATTTATGACATTAAAAGAAAAGCAAATGAATTGCTTGTAAATCATGATAAATTATTTAAAGTTCTTTTATATATTGGACTTATTCAGGCAATCTTTTCAACAGTGTCTACACTTTTTGATGGAGTAGTTGGGGGAATAGTTTCTTTAATTATTACTATTTTGACGCTTACATTAAGCCATGGGGCAATTGTAGCGTCCTTAAAAACAGTCAATAACATGGAAGAGAGTATTGATGAAAAAGAAGATGCGCTTGTAGGTTTAAAAAAAATTGGACATTTATTTCCAACATATTTTTTATATGATTTTATTATAGGAATCATCTGTTTTGTTGTTGGAATTATTGGCTTTTTAATTATTATGTCTGTTTCTTCTGTTTCAATTGAACAATTTTTACAATTGTTTACAATTACTATAAATGGGATTACAGTTTCACAAGCACAAATAGTTAATACGGCAGATGCATTTTCAAATGTTTTTTCAATTTTAACGCTTGTTATTTGTTTAATTATTTTTATTGCAGTTTATTTTTCATTAAGATTTGGTTTATTTAACTATATTTTGCAAAAATATGATATGACAGGAATGGCTGCTTTAAAAGAATCAAGTCGTTTAATGAAAGGAAATAAATGGACATTATTTAAATTAGAATTGTCTTTTTTAGGTTGGATGATTTTATCAGCAATCATTGCAGGTGTTTTTACTATGTTAGTAGAAATAATAATTCCTATATCTTTTTTAGCATCACTTATTGAATCAATCCTTACAGTATTTGTATCGGTTTATTTATATGAAATGAAATTAAATGTGTGTGTTGCTGTTTTCTATGAAGAATTAGATTATGAAGACAAGTACGGAAACATGCAAGCACAAGATGAAGGGATGTAACAATGACAAATCGTCTTGCGGGAAGAATTAATGGAAAACAAAAGGCTATTGGTTTTATTCTTTTGTTTCCAATGTATTTATTTATTGTACCTCGCTTTGTTAATTTTGTTATTTATTTATTGTTGAAATATACATCAATTACACGTGATTTAACAACGTTAGGTATTTATTTAAATCTTGTATGTTCTTTAATAAGTTTTGCTTTTGCAGTTGTCTTATTAAAAGATTTTTTAATTGAAAATATAAAAAAATTTAAAGAAGAACTTTCTACAAATATTTTATATTCAGCAACCATAGGCATTGGAATGATTTATGTAGTTTCTATTATTTCAAATACAATTATTAATTTGATTTTAGGAGGAGCATCTAATGATTCTGCTAATCAACTCTTATTTGAATCTTATTTAAATAAAGATTTGATCTTTATGTTTATTCAATCAGTTATATTGGCACCGGTTTTAGAAGAACTTTTATTTAGAGGGTTAATTTTTAGAAGTTTACGTTCTATTAATAGAAATCTGGCTTTCTTTGCAAGTGCCTTCCTCTTTGGCTTTTTACACATTTATTCTGCTTTATTTACAGGAGATTTAACACAACTGGTTTATCTACTTTCTTATGGAGGAATGGGATTTGTATTTACCTATGCTTATGAAAAAAGAAAAACAATTTGTGTACCAATGCTTATTCATATGATCAATAATTTAGTTGCTGTACTTGTTTTAGTCCTAGCTTAAGCTGGGACTTTTTCGTTTTTTGAAAATAAGAAGTGTTTGTTTGAGGAGATAATTATAATAATATTAGACACAGGTATTATAAATGGGATTTAAAGAAGGATTGATAGTTGTTGGATTAATTTCTTTGATCCACTAATTTATAATCTGACTACTCCCACGGGCAAGAACGTGGGAGTAGTCAGGGAAAACAAAGAGAACCACTTCCTAATCATCATTTAAGAAAAAAATTTGATGAAACAGTAAAATATTTATAAAGTCTGTGCATTTTACAGACTTTTTCTGTACAATAGTGTAAAGAGGTGAAATTATGAAACTATTATTTAGACAACGTATTTTCTCATGGTTAGATAGTTATGATATTTTTGATGAAAATGGAGAAACTGTTTATACGGTCAAAGGACAACTCAGTTTTGGACATAAACTTTTTATTTATGATCGTTACAATGAGCATTTAGGAACGATTAAAGAAGAAATTCTTACTTTTTTACCTCGTTTTTCTTTATATGAAAAAGATCAATACATTGGAAAGATTACGAAAGAATTTACTTTATTTAAACCAAGTTTTATTTTAGATTATAAAGATTGGCAAATAGAAGGGGATTTTTTGGAATGGGATTATCAAATTGTTGACCATTCAGGAAATATTATTGGTTTAATTAATAAAGAAATCTTTCATATGAGTGATACATATTCTTTAACGATAGAACATGAAGAAGATGCTTTTTATGTTTTAATGATTGTACTTGCAATAGACGCACAAAAATGTAGCCGAAATAAATGATTGCTAGTCAATCATTTTATTTTATAAAAAAATTAGCACTTATATGTTGACTGTGCTAAAAGAAAGTAATATACTATCTTTAGCATTTAAATAACAGGAGTGCTAAAGGAGGATATATTATGGCAGAAAAAAAACAATTTAAAGCAGAATCGAAAAGATTATTAGACTTAATGATTAATTCTATATATACACATAAGGAAATCTTTTTAAGAGAGTTGATTTCTAATGCAAGTGATGCAACAGATAAACTTTATTATAAAGCATTAACTGAAAATATTTCAGATATTAATAAAAGTGATCTTACAATTGATTTAGCTTTTGATAAAGAAGGCAGAACACTTACAGTTACAGATCATGGTATTGGAATGAATAAAGAAGAGTTAGAAGAACATTTAGGTACAATCGCTAATAGTGGTTCTTTCAAATTCAAAAATGAAAATGAAAGTGATGATATCGATATTATTGGTCAATTTGGTGTTGGTTTCTATTCAGCATTTATGGTAGCTAAAAAAGTTGAAGTTTCATCAAGAGCGTATGGTAGTGATCAAGGATACACTTGGGTATCTGAAGCAAGTGATGGTTATGAAATCTTTGAAACAGACAACTTACCAATAGGAACAACAATTAAACTTTATTTAAAAGATAATACAGAAGAAGAAAATTATGATGAATATTTAGATCAATATCATATTGAATCTCTTGTTAAAAAATATTCTGATTATGTACATTATCCAATTAAAATGGATGTTACAACATCTAAGAAAAAAGAAGATAGTGATGAATATGAAGATGTTGTTGAAAATAAAACATTAAATTCGATGATTCCTTTATGGAAAAGAAATAAAAAAGATATTAAAGATGAAGAATATAATGAATTCTATAAAGATAAATTCAATGATTTTTCTGATCCGATGAAAGTTATTCATACATCAGTAGAAGGAAATGTTTCTTATGATGCTTTGTTATTTATTCCAAGTCAGCCACCAATGAATTTTTATTCAAATGATTATGAAAAAGGTTTACAACTTTATAGCCGTGGTGTCTTTATCATGGATAAAGCAAGTGATTTAATTCCAGAACACTTTAGATTTGTCAAAGGGTTAGTTGATTCACAAGATTTATCATTAAATATTTCAAGAGAAATGTTACAACATGATCGTCAATTAAAAGTTATTGCAGATCGTATTGAAAAGAAAATCCAAAGCGAACTAACAAATATGTTGAAAAAAGATCGTGAAACATATGAAAAATTCTTTAAAAACTTTGGTTTACAATTAAAATTTGGTATTTATCAAAGCTATGGAATGTTAAAAGATAAATTACAAGATTTACTTTTATTCTACTCTGGTAAAGAAGAAAAAATGATTACTTTAAAAGAATATGTTGAAAACATGAAAGAAGGACAAACTGAAATCTATTTTGCTAGTGGTGAAACAAAAGAAAAGATTTCTCATTTACCACAAGTAGAAGCTGTTAGAGATCGTGACTTTGATGTTTTATACATGATGGATAATGTTGATGAATTTATGATTCAAATGATGAGAGATTATGATTCTAAAGCTTTCAAAAATGTTGCTCAAGGTGATTTAAACTTAGACAGTGAAGAAGAAAAGAAAGAATTAGAAAAGATCAATGAAGATAATAAATCATTATTAGAATCATTAAAAGAAGCATTAAAAGATAAAGTTGTGGACGTTAAAGTATCAAACAGATTAAAATCTCATCCAGTATGTTTAGTATCGGATCAAGGTGTATCTTTTGAAATGGAAAAAGTATTAAATGCAATGCCTGATGGTCAAGATGTTAAAGCAGGTAGAATTCTTGAAATTAATCCAAATCACGACATTTTTAAAGCAATTCAAAATGTTTATCAAAATAATGCAGATAAGATCAAGGATTATGCTTCATTATTATTTGATCAAGCCTTATTGATTGAAGGCTTATCTATAGAAGATCCAGTTGCTTTTTCAAATAAAATTTGTGAGTTAATGATTGAATTAAATAAGTAAGGCTATCAATTGATAGTCTTTTCTTTTATAATAAGCAATAGGGGAGTGAAAATTATGGAATTACAAAATGTTTTACAACAAAGAAGAAGTATTCGAAAATATAAACAACAACCTGTAGAAAAAGAAAAAATTGGAGAAATGATACAAGCTGCTATTTTTGCTGAAAGTTGGAAAAATAGTCAAACGCCACGATATCATGTTATTCAATCAAAAGAAATGCTAGAACAATTTAAGAAAAAATGTTTACCTGAATTTAATCAAAAAAATGTAGCGGATGCACCTATTTTAATTGTGACAACATTTGTTAAAGACCGTGCTGGTTTTTTAAGAAATGGAAGTCCTGATAATGAATTACAAAATGGATGGGGAATTTATGATTGTGGACTAGCTAACCAAAATTTAATTCTTAAAGCAACAGAACTTGGTTTAGGAACACTTGTTATGGGAATCAGAGATGAAAGAACAATCCGTGAGTTTTTAGAAATACCTGCACAAGAAACAATTGTTTCTGTAATAGGTGTGGGTTATCCAGATATTGAACCAAGTATGCCAAAAAGAAAAACAATAGAAGAAGTGAGTACATTTTATTAATGAAGAAATTACTGTATAAGATTTGTAAACCACATCACAAATATAAAATCAATGTTGCTGATATTTTATTGCTTATTGAACCTGTAGTTATGAATACGTCTTATTTTATGATTGGAAGAGTTTTCTTGCTTATAGCATTAGTTCTTAACTATTTAGCCCATTATCTTTGTCATGATGATTATAATGCGTTTGAAAGGCATGTACTTATTTCAACAATGGTCATTATTGCCTTACTTCTTATCTATCTTACTATTACAGGAAAATAAAAAAATCCACTTTGAGGTAGATTTTTTATTTGTAAAATTGAATAATATTTTGATAATAGTTTTTTAAACTAAAATTTGCGGATACAAAATAGAAATGATTTCCATTTTTATAAAGTAAAGTATCATAAGAGGTATCCAGTTTAAAGAGATACGTATTCTTATCTATTTTAATAACAGGTACATCAGCATAGGTATCTAAATAACGATTGAAAAATGTATTTGTTTTTTCATTGGATTTAAAATGATAATCTTTACTATACATGAGATCACCTTGTTTATTTTTTTCAAAATAAGAAGATGCTTCCACGAGAATACTCTTTGTTTGTTTATATTGAGGGTATTCTTTTTTGTTTGTTTCTTTATCAAAAACTTCTAGAGTAAGAATATTTTTATTTAATGGCGTGTTCTTTCTTTCGATAATATCTAAAACACAGCCAAATAGAGCTGCAAGACATATTAAGATACTCATAATATAGAAAAGCCTTTTTATGAGCTTACTAAAATTCTTTTGACAGGCAAGAACAATTTTATAAAGAGAACGAACAAGTATTGTCGCAAATAGAAAAAGAGGTAAGTAATGAATTAAAATACTTCCATTTGTAAGAAATTCTTGGATTTGATTTTTTTGTAAAACAAGCTGTGCAACAAAAAAGGCAAAGAAAATCCATAAAACAAAATAAGTAGTGGCACTAATTTTGCGTGTACTTAAATATTCATCAATCGCTTTTTGTCTTTCTTTTGGCAAAGTACGGTTATTTTCGGTTGTAAAAATAATAAATTTTCCCAGTTTTCCATAATAATCAAACATATTTCTTTCATAATCATTAATAAAATCATGTAAAGCTTTTCTTTTAGGGATTGTTGCTTTTTTTATAAATAAATCGACATGATAATGATAATGTTTATCATTTTTTTTAAAACGAATGATTTTACCTAAAGAGGTAGGATTATAGCCTTGTTTAGATAATTCATTTAAAGTGTTTTCTAATTGTTTATATTCAGTTATATCATAATCTAATAATTTGTACATATATGACTCCTTTGACTGTTACATCATAACAAAAATAGTCATGGATTTCCATGACTATTGATTAAATGCAGAATCAACTTCATAATCTGGTTTGAAGTTTTCTTCTTCTAACATATAAGATTCAGCAATGTTTTGACAATGATCACCAATACGCTCAAGGTTAGATAAGATATCAACGTATGTAGAATTAACAATAACTGATTTTTCTGTTTTGTTTGTAACACGTTGAATATGTCTTTGTTTTGCTTTTTTATTATAATAATCTAAGTTACTTTCACGATCATCAACATAAATAATATCATCTAAATCATGTTTATCAAAAGCAACCATAGCATGATTCAACATTTCAATATCCATATTAATCATCGCAATAATATCATCTTTAGCTTCTGATGAAAAATCATCTTTTTCATCATAAACCGCTTCAAAGAATTGAGTTAAGTTAATACATAAATCACCAACTCGTTCTAGATCTTTAATTGATTTCATATCGGCAAAGTATTCTTTAGAATCATGATCATTTAATTGTTCATGAGAAATAAGTAATAAATATTCAGAAATCTTTTTATCTAATAAGTTGATTGCATTTTCTAATTCTTCGACTGCTTCTTTAGCAGTAGAACTTTTAGAAATAAAGTATTCTCTAACGTTTTCACAAGCTTCAACAGTAATAGATCCCATTTCTAAAATCTTATTTTTAGCAATTGCTAAAGCATGAGAAGGGAACAATTGAACCACATGAGGATCTAATTCTGATAAATCCATTTGTAATTCTTTTGAATGATTTGGAATGATTTTTTTAATAATAACAACAATCTTATTAATAAATGGAAAGAACAAGATGGTTGTTACAATGTTGAAGATACCATGAGCTACTGCAAGTTGTAATTCAGGAGACATGGTACTTACTGAATTAATATATTGAATCAACATTGTAAATGGTGATAAAACAATCATAAACAAAATCGAACCAATAACGTTAAATAAAACGTGGAAGAAAGCGGCTCTTTTAGCTGGGATAGATCCACCAATAGAGGCTAGAACTGCTGTGATCGTTGTTCCAATATTTGATCCAAATAAAAATGGTAAAGCAATATTTAAACCAATAGCACCAGCGCCGTACATTTGTTGAACAATTGCAATCGTTGCAGCTGATGATTGAATAGCACATGTAAGAATTGTTCCACCAAGTAAACCAAGCCAAGGGCTTTTCATTAAAAATTCTGTAATTTGTGTAAATTCTGGAACTTCAGAAATCATTGATAAATTGTTACCCATTAAGTCTAATCCATAGAATAAACAACCAAATCCAAAGATGATTTGTGATAAATATTTTGATTTTTTATTTTTAGAAAACATAGAAACAAAGGCACCAATAATAATAAAATAGACGGCATATTTAGAAATTTTTAAACCAACTAAAACAGAAGTAATAACTGTTCCAATGTTGGCACCCATGATAATTCCAACTGCTTGATTTAAATTCATTAAACCAGAACGAATCAACCCAATTGTAAGGGCTGTTGTTCCAGAACTTGATTGAATTAAACACGTTACCAAGGCCCCAATTAAAATTCCTTTTACAGGACTCGAGGTGTATTTATCAATAATGTCCTTTAATTTATCTCCAGCATAGCTTTTTAAACCATCACCCATATAATCGATACCAAATAAGAATAAACCAAGCCCTGCTAGAATTAAAGGCCAGTTGATATCCGCTAATGTCATAAAATCACACTCCTATACATCTCATTTTAAAGGAATGTTAAATTTGTGTAAAGATTATGTTAAGTTTCTTTACAAAAGCTTAACAATTCTTTTTAAAACAACTTTCAATAAATGAAATCATATATTTATAAAAGGGATAAACAAGGAATGTGGAGACAATATTGAAGAAGCCATGAATAAAAGCCAGTTGTAAGCGAGGTGGGACAGGCACGTAAAAACGAAGTATTAAGAAAAGATGATAAAAAGGAGTCAGGAAAATCATAAAAAAAGCTGTTCCAATAACGTTAAATAGGAAATGAAAAAGAGCAGCTTTTTTTGCGGAAGAATTAGCTTTAAGGGCAGAGAGAAAAGCGGTAATGGTTGTACCGATATTGCAACCAAAGATATACGGAATAGAAACATAAAGGGAAATGGCTTTTAAATGATACATTTGTTGGACAATAGCAATCATGGCACTCGATGACTGAATAAGGGCAGTTGTGATGGTTCCACCAAGCATGGCAAGAATAGGGTGGTTGGTAAAAAGGGTAACCAATTGAATAAATTCAGGAAGTTCGCTAACGGCTTCAAGATGTAAGGACATCAATTCTAGTCCATAGAATAAACAACCAAGCCCAAAAAGAATTTGTGCGAGGCCCTTTATTTTAGGATGATTAGAAAATAATAAACAAAAAGCACCAATAATTAAAAAGAAAGAAGCATATTGAAAAAGATCAAAACCCACAATAAAAGCGGTTATTGTTGTGCCAATATTGGCTCCCATAATAATGCCAATACTTTGCGAAAAGGTCATGAGGTTTGCATTGATTAAACTCACTGTTAAAGCAGTAGTGGCAGAACTTGATTGAATGATACAAGTAATAAAACAGCCAATTAAAATAGCTTTAAAAGTAGAAGAGGTACATTTAGAAAGAAGGTTTTTTAAACGGGTAGAAGAAAGTTCTTGTAAAGAAAGAGATAAATAGTCAATACCAAATAAAAAAAGTGCAAGACCGATTAAAATAGAAGTCCAAGAAACGTGGTTCATGAAAAAGCCTCCTTTTTCATATTTTAAAAATAATCATTTTTAACTAGAAAAAATAATGTTTCTTTGTAAAAATATATGAAGGAGGTGTTTTAATATGAAAGGAAGATGGAAGAAATTTTTATCTTATTATACAAACTATAAGGTTTTGTTTTTTAAAGATATGTTTTGTGCGATGATTTCAGCAGCAATTACGCTCGTTTATCCCATGATAACACGCTATATTACAGGGACGATTTTAAATCAACCAAAGATTGATTATTCTAAGATTTATTTCTTAGGACTTTTTATGCTTTGTTTGATTGTTGTTGAATATTTTTGTAATTACTTTATTGGTTATTTAGGACATGTCATGGGTGTTTATATGGAAAGAGATTTACGTAATGAATTATTTAGTCATTATCAAAAACTTTCTTTTCGTTTTTATGATGAACAAAATACAGGACAATTGATGTCACGACTTACTAATGATTTATTTTCTTTAACCGAACTTTATCATCATGGACCAGAAGATATCGTCATTTCTATTATTAAGTTTATTGGTGCTTTTATTTTACTTTCTTATATTAATGTCAAATTAACTTTGATTTTATTTGCGATTTTACCATTTATGTTTTTATTTGCTTGGTACTATAATAAAAAGATGAAAACAGCGTTTAAAAGAAATAAAGAAAGAATTGGAGATATCAATGAACGCATTGAAGATAATTTGTCAGGAATCCGTGTTGTTAAAAGCTTTGCCAATGAAAATCAAGAGTTAGAGCGTTTTGACGCACAAAATGGACAATACGTAAGTGCTAAGAAAAATAGCTATTATTATATGGGAAGATATAATGCAGGACTTACTTCTTTTACGAGTTTAATTACGGTTTCTGTTATCTTTTTTGGAACTTTATTTATTTCTTATGGAAGTATAGATGTGGCAGATTTGATTGCTTTTTTACTTTATGTCACGAACTTGATAGATCCTGTAAAAAAACTTTTAAACTTTACGGAACAATTTCAAGAAGGTGTCACAGGTTTTGAACGTTTTATGGAAATATTGGAAATTGAACCAGATATTCAAGATACCCCAGATGCACTTGCCTTACAACATATTGAAGGAAATGTCACGTTTGATCATGTTTCATTCCGTTATAATGAACAAACACCTTATGTTTTAAATAATATCAATTTAGATGTAAAACCAGGAGAGTATATTGCTTTTGTTGGTTCATCAGGAGTTGGTAAAACAACGATTTGTTCTTTGATTCCTCGTTTTTATGAAGCAACCAAAGGAAATGTTTTGATTGATGGAATCAATGTCAAAGAAATCAAACAACAATCTTTAAGAGAAAATATTGGTATTGTTCAACAAGATGTTTATTTATTTACTGGAACGATTATGGATAATATTCGTTATGGAAATTTAGAAGCGAGTGATGAAGAAGTCATTGAAGCCGCTAAAAAAGCCAATGCTCATGATTTTATTATGGAATTAGAAGAAGGTTACGATACGGATTGTGGACAACGTGGAGTTAAACTTTCAGGTGGACAAAAACAACGTATCTCGATTGCACGTGTTTTCTTAAAGAATCCACCAATTCTTATTTTTGATGAAGCAACAAGTGCATTAGATAATGAAAGTGAAAGTATTGTACAAGAATCTTTAGAAAAACTATCTCAAGATCGTACAACTTTTGTTATTGCCCATCGTTTATCAACGATTAAAAATGCCAAACATATTTGTGTTTTAACGGAAAATGGCATCGAAGAACAAGGAAACCATGAAGAGTTGATGAAATTAAATGGAAATTATGCAAGATTATATAATATGCAATTTAAAGGAGAAAAGTAACATGGAAAGAAAATATATTTTTTTTGATATTGATGGCACCCTTACAGATGCTAATCCAGGAGGAAAGATTTTAGAAAGTACCTATCGTACACTTGAACAATTAAAAGCCAACGGGCATTTTGTTGCTATTGCCACAGGAAGAGCACAATATATGGCTATGGATGCAGCTAAGGAAGCAAATATTGATTGTTTAGTAACAGATGGTGGAAATGGTATTACTTTACATAATAAACTTCTATATATAAAACCGATTGATTTTGTTCAAGCTAATCGTGTGATTGATCAATGTATTGAACATCATTTACCATTTGCGGTTGCTTTAGGAAATGAAGCTGTTTTGTATACGAATCAAAGTGATCAAAAAAATCAAAAACTTCCGGTAAAATTAGTTGTTGATGAAAGTATAGATTTTCACCAAGTAAAGGAAATTTATAAGGTTTTTATTGAATGTAGTGAACAAGAAGAAAAATTATTAGATTTAGGAACTTTAGATTATATGCGTTATTTTAAAGGACAAATTATTGTGGAACCAGCAGAGAAATATCAAGGTATTTTAGAAATGGTTCATTTATTAAAAGGAAATGAAAAAGATATTGTCGTTTTTGGTGATGGTTTAAATGATATTTCAATGATTCAAAAAGCACCCTTAGGTATTGCTATGGGTAATGCGATTGATGAAGTTAAAGAAGTTGCTGATTTTGTAACTAAAAGAAATGATGATGATGGTATTGAATATGCTTGTCGTCATTTTGGCTGGATTGATTAAACAAAATAAGCTATACTATTGATGGGTGAGATTATGGAACTAGTTAAAGATTTTTTTATCATTGTTGGTATTTTTGTATGTATGTCTTTAGGTATTTACTTTTTACTTCATAGTGATGATGCTAAAAAGAAAACAAGACAAACAATTCAAGATACAAGAGAGAGTATTCAAGAAATCAATCAACAACTTGATGATGTTTTAGAACAATTACAAGAAATGAATACCCCTTTAGAAAAAGCAATGAAGATTGTGCGTTCTTTCAATGAAAAAGTTTTATCAAAAAAATAATCGAGGAATGTTGACAAAGCTTAAATATTATCTATAATACAGGTATATAAATAAACTCAATGAAAAAGAGAGTAGTTTTATTGGATATGTTAGAGAGCCTATGTTGGTGGAAATTAGGTATTGAAAATAAAATGAAGCGCACTTTGGAGAGGGTTATCTGAATACATAGGATAACAAGCTAACCAGCTTTAACGGTGAGGTGGATATGTTTATCATATCAACAAGAGTGGTACCGCGGAATCTTTCGTCTCTTAGCAATCGCTAGGAGACGTTTTTTATTGAGTAGAAAAGGGGAAAAGATTATGAAAAAAGTATTAAAATTAATGTTAGCACTTGTGATGACTTGTGCTATTGCTGGATGTTCATCAAGCAGCAAAAGTGATGCCGATGTGACAATTACAATCGGTACATCACCTGATTATGCACCTTATGAATCATTAAATAAAAAAGGTGAAATTGTTGGTTTTGACGTTGATATGGCAAAATTATTTGAAGGTTATTTATCTGATATGGAAGGTAAAACTTATTCATTAGAATTTAAACAAATGGATTTTGATAACATCGTTACTCAAATTCAAGGGGATCAAATTGATTTAGGTATTTCTGGTTTTACTTATAGTGAAGATAGAGTTGTTGAATGGTCTGATCCATATTTAGGAACGCAACAAGTTGCTGTTGTATCAAAAGGTTCTTCAATTACTTCAAATGATCAATTAGTTGGTAAAAAATTAGCTGCTCAAACTGGAGCTACTGGTGAACAAGCTGCTAAAGAAGTTGAAAATGCTGAAGTTGTTTCAATGAAAAATGTTCAAGATATTTTCAATGGTTTAGCAAGTAATCAATATGATGCAGCAATCGTTGACTTAGGTGTTGCTAAACAATATGTATCTAGTGGAAACTTTACACAATTAGATGGTTCATTAATGGATGAAAAGAACTATGTTATCGCTAAAAAAGGTAATACAAAAACAATTAAATTAATCAACAAATGTATTAAAAAATTCTTAGCTTCAAAAGATTACGATAAATTATGTAAAAAATATGATTTATCACCATTAGAAAAATAAAAAAATATAGAAAAGGGGTATAGAAATGTTTGTAGCTTTTTCAAAAGTGTTTACTCCTGAAAACTTACTTTACTTTGCTAAGGGTGCAGTAGTATCACTTTTACTTGCTGCTGTATCCCTTTTATTTGGTATTGTTTTTGGGATTTTAGGATCTTCAGCAAAAAGATCTAAATATAAAATTTTTAGAATTATTGGAAATGTGTATGTTGAAGTTATTCGTGGAACACCAATGTTACTTCAAATCTTGATTTTATTCTCAGTAATTCCATCTATTTATACAGCATTTACAGGAAATGTTTTAAGAATTAATGTCTTTTTAATTGGGGCTATTGCCATGTCTATAAACAGTGGGGCTTATTCAACTGAACTTATTCGTAGTGGAATCAACGGAGTTGATAAAGGACAATGGGAAGCTTGTGAAACTTTAGGACTTTCTTATAAACAAACAATGAGACTTGTTATTTTACCACAAGCTTTCAAAAGAATTATTCCACCAATGATTAGTGAATTTATTACATTAATTAAAGATTCATCGTTAATTAGTTGTATTGGTGCCGTTGAATTATTAAAATCAGCTCAAGTAGTTGGAGCTCAATATTATGATGTTATGTCACCTTATTGTATTGTTGCAATTTATTATTTAATTATGACAATTAGTATTTCTTATTTAGGTAGATATGTAGAAAAGAGGTTAGCTGAAAGTGATTAAAGTTGAACATATATCAAAACAATTTAAAAAAGTAAAAGCAGTTGACGATGTTTCTCTTGAAGTTAAAAAAGGAGAAATTGTGTGTTTGATTGGACCTTCTGGTTCAGGTAAGAGTACTGTTTTAAGATGTATTCATGGTTTAGAAGTACCTGAAACAGGGTATGTATACCTTAACGGAGAAACTTTAGATCCTAAGAAATCTAATTATCAAGAATTAAGAAATAAAATGGGATTCGTTTTCCAACATTTTAATTTATTTCCACATATGACAGTCTTAGAAAACTTAACACTTTCACTTACAAAAGTACGTCATATGGATGAAGAAAAAGCAAATGAAATTGCTTGTAACTATCTTACAAGAGTTGGTTTATTAGATAAAAAAGATGAATATCCAAATAAACTTTCAGGAGGGCAAAAACAAAGGGTAGCCATTGCTAGAAGTTTATGTACAAATCCTGAAATCATGCTTTTTGATGAACCAACAAGTGCTTTAGATCCAGAAATGGTTATTGAAGTATTAGAAGTTATGCAACAACTTGCTAAAGAAGGAATGACAATGATTGTTGTTACTCATGAAATGGGCTTTGCAAAAACTGTTGCTGATCGCGTTATTTTCTTAGAAAATGGAAAAATTGTGGAAGAAAACGATGCTAAAGCTTTCTATGAAAATCCTAAAACTGAACGTGCGCAAGATTTCTTAAAGAAGGTTATGCACTAATGAAACTACAACGTTTTGAAGTAGAGTCTTATATGACTTTACATGAAAATAACTGTCGTTATAATTTGGCAGATACATGCGCTAAACCTCTAACTTTAAAAGAATTATTAGCGTTTGAAAAAAAAGATTCATTAGGAGATTTAATGAATCTTTCTTTAGATTATGGTGCAATTGAAGGTTCTCATGCTTTAAAAAAAGGTATTTTGGATTTGTATCAAAGTGGCGATGATGAAGAAATTGCTATCTGTCATGGTGGTGTCAATGCTAATGAACTTGTTTTAATGACATTACTTTCTGCAAATGATCATATTTTATCTTTTTTACCAACATACCAACAACTCTATAGTTTTCCTGAATCTTTAGGAGTAGAAGTTGATTTTATTCATTTAAAAGAAGAAAATGATTGGAAAATCGATTTTGAAGAATTAGAAAAAAATATTAAAGAAAATACAAAAATGATTTGTTTGAATTTACCAAACAATCCTACAGGAACAACTTTAAATCATGAAGAAATGCAACAACTTATTCAAATATGTAAAAAACATGATCTCTATGTTCTTGTTGATGAAATCTATAGAGGACTTTACCAAGAAGAATCTATGAGTGATCTTTACGAAAAAGGAATTGTAACTTCAGGACTTTCTAAAGTTTTATCAACTGCAGGACTTCGTATTGGTTGGATTAAAACAAAAGATAAAGAACTGATTCGTTTAATCAATGAAAGACGTGATTATTCAATTATTAGTAGTGGGCCAATCAATGATTATTTAGGGGCGCTTACTTTAAAATACAGTAAAGAAATTTTAACTAGGAATCGTGAAATTTTAGAAGAAAATAAAAATTATTTAAAAAAATGGTTAAAAGGTCATCCACATCTTTCTTGCGTTATACCAGAATATGGAACAGTTTGTTTTCTAAAATATGATTATCAAATAGATTCAAATACTTTTTGTGAAACATTACAAGAAGAAACAGGTGTTTTCTTTGTTCCGGGATGTTGTTTTGACGTGGAAAATCATTTACGTTTTGGACTTGCCAATGCTCCACAACTTGTCAAAGAAGGTTTGGAAGTATTTTCAAATTGGTTAAAAAAATTAGACACTTCAAGATAAAGAAGTGTCTTTTATTATAATTTTAAAACAATATATTGCACTTAATGTTAAAGTGGTAATTAATCCTGTAAATAAACTAATTAAAATTGCATTAACATAAAGATAATGAGATAAGGTATAGGTTAAAATAATTTCTAAAGTACATTCAATTATAGAAATAATAAACATCACTTTATTTTTATTTTTAGCTTGTAGAATAGTTGAAAGGGGCGTTTGTAAATAAAAGAGCAAAAAAGGAAAAGCCATGTATTTTAATTGTTGATAACCGCTCGTTGTATTGTAAAGAATCATAAGGGATTGTTTTGGAAAAAAATAGAAAATTAAAGTAAAAGGAAAACCAATAAGAAGACAAATAAGTAAGGCATAGAGTAAATGCAAAAAAGCAGTGCTTTTATGATAATATAGATCATCAGTGGCAATAGGCAAATAAAGCCGATAGATAATCGTACAAAAAAAGGTTGGTGTGACAAGTAGGGAAACAACATAGCCAGAAAGGATAGCGTATTGATCCTGAATGTAATTTTGAGTTAAACCTAGTTGAGTTAAAACATGGATTAAAAGAATGGGTTCTAAAAAATTCATAAAACAATGGTAAAGTCGAGATCCTGTTAAAGGCAAAGAAATGTTTAAAAGATCTTTCATGATTAAATTTTGCTTGTTGATATTTTTTAAAGGAGCAAAAGAATACTTTTTACGACTTAAAAGAAGTAAATAGATAATGGACATTAATTCACCAAAACTCATTGATAAATAAGCGATTGTTACCAAAAAAGGTAAGGAGGAACTTAAAGGATTCTTTAAAAACAAGTACGTAAATAATAAACGTGAAGTTTCTTCAACGATTTGACTTTTAGCAATAACATAAACATGTCCTTTTGCTAAATAATAGTTTTTAATAATACCACTGATGGCAATTAATGGTATAAAAATTAAAAAGGATAAAATTGGATAAAGAGTATATTCATTTTTAAGTAAAGAATGAGCAATGAATGGACTTAAAATAAAGAGAGTGCCACAAATAACAATGACTGAAAAAAATGATAAAAGTATGGCTGTAATAATAACTTTATAGTTTTTATAATTTGGATGTAGTATAAGACGAAAAACAGCAGAAGGAATGCCAACTTGCCCCAGTGTCAAACATAAAGAAAGTGTTGGCATAATGACAAGATAAAGAGACATAGCTTCTAGAGGAAGAAGCCTAGAAAGTAACATTCTGTTTAAAATGCTAAATATTTTGGAAATGGCAGAACTCGCAGAAAGAATAATAAATGAATTGATAAGTTTTCTTTTCATAAAAGACTTCCTTTATGTCGAATTTTCATCTATAATAGATGAAGTGGGAGTTGATTTGTGATGAACGAAAAACTGGATTATAAATTCGGTAAGTATGATTTAAATTTTTTAATTAAATTAAAAGCGCATGATTTTCGTAAGCAAAATATAGATAATATATCAGAAAAACAAATAAGAGATTATTTGTTTAATATTAAATGGAAATCTCAAAAGAGTCTACCAATGTGTGATGTTATTGATGATGTAATGAATTTACAATTTTCTGAGATTTTTGATTATTTAAGTGTACAAGCAGTTAAAGAAGCAAGCACACTCGATTTAAAAGCATTTCAAGAATTCATTTCAAAATAGTTGGTAACAACTATTTTTTATTTAAGGAGATTTTATGAACTGGGATATAAAAGAAGTACATAACTATAATGAATATATGCAAAAGTATTCAATTCATTCTTTACTTGCAAAGATTTTTGCTCAAAGAGAATATAATGAACAAGATGTTCAAGGACATACCTCAAAAAGATTAATATATCATGATTTTTCATTGTTTTTAGATGCAGACTTAGTTTTAGACCGGATTCAAGAAGCTTTGGAAAATGATGAAAAAATATGCATTTATGGAGATTATGATTGCGATGGAATTTTATCGACAACGATTCTTGTTCAAGCCTTTTTAGAATTAGGTAAGAAAGTAGGCTATCATATTCCTAATCGTTTTGAAGATGGTTATGGGTTAAATAAAGAAAGAGTCCAACAAATGTATGAAAAAGGGTATACATTATTAATTACGGTGGATAATGGAATTAAAGCGTATGAAGCCATTGATTTAGCTAATGAACTTGGCATTGATGTCATTGTTATTGATCATCATGATTATGACGAACTTCCTGATGCCTGTGCTATCATTCACACAAAAATGTCATCTGATTATCCATTTAAAGAAATATGTGGAGGCTTCTTAGCGTATAAATTGGCGAGCAGTTTACTTGGAAAACATGATAAATATTTATTTTCTTTAGCAGCTATTACGACAATTTCAGATATGATGCCTTTAGTTGATGAAAATAAATCCCTTGTTTCACGTGGTCTTCAATTTATGAATGAAGAAAAATATTTTCAATTAGAATTGTTGATTGGAGAAAATCAAAAATATAATACAACAACTTTAGGATTTAATATTGCTCCTAAAATCAATTCATTTGGAAGATTACCAGAACTTGTTAATCCAAATCATTTAGTTAAATATTTTTTAAAGGATGTTGATCAAAAATTTGCGATTCAAATTTCTCAATATGCTAAAAAAATCAATAGTAAAAGACAATCTCTTACAAATGAACAATACAAAAATATTTTAGAAAATAGCCCAAAAGATGAATTTTTATACAGCTATAATCAAGAAGTTCATGAAGGAATCGTTGGGTTGATTGCTGGTAAGTATACTCATGAATTTCAAAAACCAAGTTTTGTGATGAAATATGATGAAAAAAATGAAGTCTATCGAGGAAGTGCTAGAAGTGTTGAAAGTATTCCTTTAAATCAAATCTTTGATGATTTAAAAGAGCATTTTGTACAATACGGTGGTCATGCTTTAGCGGGTGGTTTTCAAGTAGCTAAAGATGAAGTTTTAACTTTAAAAGAAGCATTACATACGTATTTAATATCACATACTTTTTCTGATGAAAAACACTTAGAAGGAATTGAGATTGGTTTAAATGAATTGACTTTACCAGCGGTAAGAGAATTAGAATTATTAGAACCCTATGGACAATGTAATGAGGAAATGAAATTTATTTTAAAAGACATTACCAATTTTACCAGTCGTGTTTTATCTGATGGTAAGCATTTACGTTTTGATATTCCTTTAAATAAAGGAAACTTACAAGCATTATATTTTAATTGTTCAAAAGAAATTGAACAATTACAACAAAAAAAGACAATTTCTTTAATTGGAACATTGAAAATCAATAAATATTTAAATACAGAATCAATAAATATGATTATTGAAGATATGAAATAGTTTCATTGATTCTAAAACTTTGATATAATAGAAGTAGGAGGCGTACATAAATGGACTTTAAAAAATATATTGCTGACATCAAAGATTTCCCAGAAGAAGGAATTATCTTTAGAGATGTTACACCTTTATTAAAAGATAAAGAAGCTTATAAAGAAACAATTGATAATTTTGCAAAATGGGCTGAAGGATTGGAAGTCAACGTTGATGTTGTTGCTGGTCCAGAAGCCAGAGGTTTCTTATTTGGATGTCCTGTTGCTTATAAAATCAATGCAGGATTTGTTCCTGTAAGAAAGCCAGGAAAATTACCAAGAGAAACTGTTTCAGCAAGTTATGCTTTAGAATATGGAACAAATGAAGTACATATTCACGCGGATAGTATTAAACCAGGTGAAAATGTTATTATCGTGGATGATTTACTTGCTACAGGTGGGACAGTAGAAGCAACAATTCAACTTGTTGAAAAACTTGGTGGTAAAGTTGTAGGAATTGCTTTTTTAATTGAACTTGAAGCTTTAAAAGGAAGAGAAAGATTAAAAGACTACAACGTTTATTCAATGTTAACTTATTAAGTAGAAGAGAGGAAACTCTCTTTTATCATATGAGGGGGTTATAATATGAAAGAATTAAAAAAAGCCGGAGATAAAGTTACAATCGAAGATGTTTATGAATCATGTAGACGCTATATTACCAATGAAGATGATATGAAACTTATAAAAAAAGCTTATGATTATATCATGGTTAAACATGAAGGGCAAAAACGTAAAAGTGGGGAACCTTATACCATTCATTTGATTTGGGTTGCTTATATTTTATCTACTTTACAAACGGGTCCACTTACAATTACAGCGGGTCTTTTACATGATGTCATGGAAGATTGCGATGTGTCACGCGAAGAAATGGTCCAAGAATTTGGTGAAGAAGTGACAACTCTTGTTGAAGGAGTTACTAAGATTTCTAAGATGCCATTTAAAGATGAAGCGGATGTTTATGCGGAAAATCACCGTAAAATCTATATTGCCATGGCAAAAGATATTCGTGTTATTTTGATTAAATTTGCTGATCGTTTACACAATATGCGTACATTACAATTCATGCCCCCAGAAAAACAAAAACGTATTTCTCGCGAAACATTAGAAGTCTATACACCAATTGCGCATCGTTTAGGGTTAAGTGATATTAAAACAGAATTGGAAGATCTTTCATTATCTTATTTGGATCCAATTGCTTATCATGATATTGCTCGACTTCTTCAAACAAAACAAGATGAACGTAAAGAATCTGTAGCGAAAATGATGGAAGAAGTTGAAAATCTATTAAAAGAAAATCATTATCAATATCGTATTTTAGGTCGAGCAAAATCTATTTATAGTATCTATAAAAAAATGTTTAAAAAACACAAACGTTTTGATGAACTTTATGATCTTTATGCACTTCGTATTATTTTACAAGATAAATTAGATTGTTATAGTGTTTTAGGCTTAATTCATGATCATTATCGACCAATTCCAGGACGTTTTAAAGATTATATTGCTATGCCAAAACCGAATATGTATCAATCACTCCATACTTCTGTTATTGGTGAAGATGGAAATACTTTTGAAATCCAAATTCGTACAGAAGAAATGGATGAACTTGCTGAACTTGGGGTTGCAGCTCATTGGCGTTATAAAGAAGGAAAAGGTTATTCAGCAAAGGATGAACAAAAAGAAATTGGCGAAAAACTTCAATGGTTGAGAGAATTTATTTCTTTATCAGATGATATTAAAGACGGAGATGCCAAAGAATATTATGATTCAATATCTCGTGATATTTTTGAAGCAAATGTTTATGTTTTAACACCACAAGGAAAAATCGTTGAACTTCCTAATGGCTCAACACCGGTCGATTTTGCATACCGCATTCATACAGAAGTAGGGCATCATACAGTTGGTGCGATTGTTAACAATGTTATGGTGCCTATTGATACAAAATTAAATACAGGGGATGTTTGTGAAATCAAAACCAACAAACAATCTGCTGGACCAAGTGAAGATTGGTTAAAATTTGTAAGAACAGCAGGTGCTCGTAATAAAATTCGTACTTTCCTTGCTAAAAGAGAAGCTGAGACAAAGAAAGATACAATTGAAGATGGTAAAAAAATCTTAAAAGATGAGATAAAAAAACGAGGCCTTGATGAAAAGAAATTTTTGGATCCAGAAACTTATAAAACATATTTAGGGGCTTTTGGAGCAAGAAATTTAGATGATATCCTTTATTTCATTGGAAAGAAAACTCTTTCAGTAGCGACACTTTTAGAAAAAGTAAATCCTAAAAAAGCAGGATTCTTTGATAATTTATCTAAAATTTTACAAAGAAATAATGAACAAAGAGAAAAATTAGAAAAAACAACATCAAATAACGGTGTTGTCGTTAAAGGTGTTTCAGGATTAAAAATTCAATTATCTAAATGCTGTAATCCAATTCCAGGAGATAAAATTACTGGTTATGTTTCACAAGGACAAGGAATCAAAGTCCATCGTGTAGATTGTCCAAATATTAAACAAAAGGAAATTCAAAATCGTTTAATTGATGTTTATTGGGATTTTGCATCACTTTCTAATTTGAAATTTGATGCTGACTTACAAATTGATGGTTTAGATCGTACAAATTTATTAAATGATATTATTACGGTTTTAGGACAAATGAAAATCAATATTTTGAATATTCATGCCGATGCTTCTGATGATGGAAAAGCCTTGATTAAATTAAAAATAGGAGTAGATGATGCCGAACATTTAAATCGTGCAATTGCTAATCTAGAACGTATTCAAGGAATCTATGAAATTAAAAGAGTTATTCATTAGAATTATAGTTTCAAACTATAATTCTTTTTTTAGAGGGAGAATATGAAAGAAGAAAAAGAAGTAATTCATTTGGAAGATGGAACAACAAAAACAAAACAAACAAGAAAGTATACGCTGGAAGATGGATTTATTGAAGATGATTATTTTTTAATGGAAGATAAAGGTGTTTATCATAAAGGGTACCAAATACGAAAAACAACGACGACAAATGATCCCCGCGTTGTTCGTGCTTTTATCAAATTATTTTGTTTATTTTTTTTAGGAATAGGGGTATTTTTATTACTTATTCATCAAATGGTGTTTGGAATTATTTTTGTTTTATTAAGTATATTTATTTATATAATAGAAAATAGAAAAAATGATGAAAAGGAGAAAGAATTTGTTAAAAAGCCTCAATACAGAAAGGAAGATAGACAGGTTGTCGATGATTTTAAAAAAGAAATAAAAGAAGAAACAAAGAGTACGTTTTCTAATGCGTTTTCTAAAGGAAACGGGAAACAATTTAAAAAAATATTTCTTTTATTTTATACTATTATTGTATTGTTGATGACAGTATTGCTTGGTGTATTTATAAGTTGGTTACCTGCTTCCTTTATTTTAGGATTACTTATTTTTGTAGGAATTCTTTATTACTTATTCATCAATTATTTATTTAGGCATTAAAAAAATCTATCGCTTGGATAGATTTTTTTATAATAAATGAATATTATTCTTTTCACATTCGTCAATCATTTCTTGTGGCCAAATACTTGCTTGAACTTCACCGATATGAGCACGGTTTAAAAGTAACATACAAAGTCTTGATTGACCAATACCGCCACCAATTGTGTAAGGTAATTCTTTATTGATGATAGCTCGATGATATGGAAGATTTAAACGATCTTCACAGTTTTCTTTTTTGAGTTGTTCTACTAAAGAATCTTCATCCACACGGATACCCATTGATGAGATTTCTAAGGCACATTGTAATGGTTCGTACCAGAATAACAAGTCACCATTTAGTTTCCAATCATCATAGTCTGGTGCACGTCCATCATGTTTTTGCCCGCTTTGTAAAACATTACCGATTTGCATAACAAAGACACACCCGAATTCTTTACAAATTTTATTTTCTCTTTCTTTAGCTGTTAAATCAGGATATTGATTTTCTAATTCTTGTGCAGTAATGAAATGGACACGATCTGGTAAACGATTAACAACATGAGGGTATTTATACCAAACTTCATGTTCCATATGTTTAATAACTTTAAAAATCTTTTTAACATGATTTTTTAATGTTGTAATATTGCGATCTTCTTTTTCAATGACACGTTCCCAATCCCATTGATCAACATAGTAAGAATGTAGGTTATCAACTTCTTCATCTTTTCTAATAGCGTTCATATTTGTGTAAAGTCCTTCACGAACGCCAAAACCATATTTTTTAAGTGCCATTCTTTTCCATTTAGCAAGAGAATGAACGACTTCGATATCATCATTTTCAAAACAATTAATTTGAAAAGAAACAGGTTTTTCAACACCGTTTAAGTTGTCATTTAAACCACTGCTTTTTTGTACAAAAAGAGGTGCTGAAATTCTTTCTAACATTAAAGCTCTTCCAAATTCTTTTTGAAATGTATCTCTTATGTATTTAATTGCTTCTTGTGTTTGTCTTAAAGATAACACAGGATCATAGTTTTCTGGAATAATGAGATTCATTTTAATTTTTCCCCCTTAATAATATGTTCTATTTTATCATTTATCTAGATATATGAAAGATAATAATAAAAAATTATAATAGGTATAAAAGTGTTTCAAATGTATTCACTTGTTGTCAATTTCCTTTCTTTTCTGTATAATAAGAAAAAATGAAAAGTAGGTGTAAACATGAGAAATTTAGAACATGTCAAACATGTTATTATAAAAATTGGTTCGACTTCTTTGTGTAATAAAGATGGACAGTTGGACAAAGAAAGAATTTTAAAACTCATCCAACAAATTGCCGTTTTAAAACGAAAAGGGTTAAAAGTAACACTTGTTTCATCAGGGGCGATTTCTTCAGGAATGGGTGTTTTAAATTTAAGTGAAAAACCCAAAGAAATTTCTAAAAAACAAGCACTTGCGGCTATTGGACAAGCACATTTGATGCAAATTTATGAAGATTTATTTTCATTGTTCCATTTAAAATGTGCACAGATTTTATTAAATCATGATGATTTTGATCATCGTAAACGTTTGATGAATTTGAGTTATGCTTTATCTTCCATTTTAGATTATGATGTGATTCCGATTATTAATGAAAATGATACATTGGCAGTAGACGAAATTAAAGTGGGGGATAATGATACATTATCAGCATTACTTTTACCAATTGTAGATGCTCAATTACTTGTTTTAGTTTCAGATATTGATGGGCTTTATGATGATAATCCTCATACGAATCCAATGGCAAAATTATTAAGTGATATTGAACTTGTGGATGATGAAATTATGAATTATGCTAAGGATTCAAGTAGTCAATTTGGTACAGGTGGTATGGTAACAAAACTTCGTGCCGCTAAAATCGTCAATGATTATGGTGGAGATATGGCGATTGTAAATGGGAATAATGAAACAGCTCTTATTGATTTGTTAGAAGGTAAACAAATTGGTACGTATTTTAGTGGAAAAGCAGGGCGTACTTTAAGTGCCAGAGATCATTGGATCATGTATCGAAGCTCTCCTAAAGGAAAAGTTACTGTTGATGATGGAGCCTGCGAAGCTTTAAAAACACATACAAGTTTACTTCCTAAAGGGATTAAAGAAGTAGAGGGTTCTTTTATGCAAGGAAGTGTAATAGATGTTCTTTCTTTTAAAGGACAATTGATTGCTAGAGGAATTACTAATTATTCAAGTGATGAGTTAAAATTGATTAAAGATCATCATAGTAATGAAATAGAAAGTATTTTACATTATAAAGATTATGATGAAGTGATTCATGCAGATAATCTTGTCATTAATAAGGGGTGAAAATCATGATTAAAGAACAACTTAAGGAAGCAAAAAAAGCCTGTCGTTCTATGCAAAATATAAAACCAGAAATAAAAAATAAAGCTTTAAGAAGTATTTCAGAGGCTTTAATTCAAAAAAGTGAACTGATTATAGAAGAAAATCAAAAGGACATTGTTGAAGCTGAAAATAATGGGATTAAAGAATCAATGATTGATCGTTTGTTGTTGAATAAAGAACGTATAGAAGCGATGGCACAAGATATTTTAAAAGTGATTGATTTACAAGATCCTATTGGAACTCTTGTAAGAGAAATTAAAAGACCAAACGGTTTAGTGATTCAACAAATCAGAATTCCTTTAGGTGTGATTGGAGTTATTTATGAATCAAGACCTAATGTCACCGTAGATATTGCCAGTTTATGCATTAAAACCAATAATGTTTGTGTTTTAAAAGGCGGTAAAGAAGCTATTCATTCAAATCGTATCTTGGTTCAAATTATTAACGAAGCCATTAAAAATCTTTTACCAACACATGCTGTTACGCTTATTGAAACAAAACATCGAGAAGAAACGTTTGATTTAATTCAAGCACATGACTATGTAGATGTCATTATTCCACGAGGAAGTGCGGGACTTATTCAATATGTTGTAAAAAATGCGACTGTTCCAGTAATTGAAACAGGAGCAGGAATTTGTCATCTTTACGTTGATCAAGAAGCCAATCTTGATATGGCTTTAGAAATTGCGAAAAATGCAAAAATTCAAAGACCATCGGTATGCAATGCAATCGAAACGATTCTTGTTCATCAAAAAGTAGCTCAAGAATTTTTACCAAAACTTCAAGAAATCTTTAAAAATGTACAAATTTATGGTGATAAAAAAACAAAAAGAATCATTGATTGTTTAGAAGCTACTGAAAAAAATTATGCTACGGAATATGATGATTATATTTGCAATGTTAAAGTTGTAGAAGATATGGAAGAGGCTATTGAACATATTTATACTTATTCAACAAAGCATTCAGAATCCATTGTTACCGAAAATAAAGAAACAGCAAAATATTTTATGGAATCTTTAGATTCAGCTTGCGTTTATCATAACGCATCTACACGTTTTAGTGATGGGGGAGAATTTGGTTTTGGTGCAGAAGTGGGCATTTCAACGCAAAAACTTCATGCCAGAGGACCACTTGGTCTGCAAGAAATCACTTCTACAAAATATATGATTTATGGAAAAGGACAAGTAAGGTGCCACAGCCCGGTAAGGCGATAATTTCAAAACACTGAAAAATGGCATTTGCAAAGGCGAGCAATAAGGCTCTGACTCAAAAGGTCGGAGCCTTATTGTTATCTATACATAATATAATCGCATCTTTGAATTTCTGCACCTGTATAAGTATAATGAAAGTATCAGGAGGTGTCAGACAATGAAGGAACACAAATATCATATCTACCTGACCAATCAGGAGCGGTCAGAGATTATAGAGTCCCTAATTGATTTCAAAAACCTCTGTATGCAGCAAGGAAAATATACCGATGCCGTTGATGAGGTGTTGGTAAAGGTAATCCGTGCAAAAAAGAAGAAACTCAAAGTTGTCTACATCTAAACATAGCTTGGGCTGCTTATTCCCCGCTTGGGGATGAGCAGCCCTTTTCCTATTATATATATCCTTAAACCCTGTGCCGCTTTTCCGCTTTCGGAAAGGTGGCTTTTTTGTTTCAGAGGGTCACGAAAAAATTTTTTCAACTTTTTTGAAAAACACCCTGCCAAAACCCACCCCTTATTCAGAGTATGTGAAGGGGTTAATTCCTGACTTCGTACAGGAGCCGCTTCGTGATCCTTGAAAACTGAATATACAGGCACTTGGGACATTATTTCTGATGATAGCCCGAAGATAGGTACGCCGTGACTTCTCCTTTTCGGAGTATGAGCGAGAACCCCTGATCTGAAATTCGGTTTGCCACCGGAACGGCGATGACAGTCAGAATGATAATGATACTTCTCTACGGAGCTGGCGGAGTACCCGGCA
>ERZ772885.22-NODE-22-length-124955-cov-15.376421_pt1 | contig 124955 bp, 127 predicted proteins | sample MGYA00580580_ERZ772885 | MGnify/ENA primary metagenome ERZ772885 (study PRJEB29015, sample SAMEA2737673) | human gut metagenome | biome: human gut; feature: human-associated habitat; material: faeces | place: China | collected 2012 ...
CCTTCTATCTCTTCAGACAACTTTGGTCTGTTTAGCTCTTTTTTCTTTTAAACTTTAATTGACGTTGTGTTTTATTCTTTCCTGTTCAGTTTTCAATGTCCTCTCACTCGTCTCTCTCGTCGAGTGCTCATTTATACTACCATCCATTTCTTCTTTTGTAAAGCTTTTTCTCTATCTTTTTTTATCTTTTTTCCTGTTTCCTTTCTTTTTCCCCTCTGTATCGATGTTTTTTATCCCTCTCTTTTTTTTACTTTTTTTCCTTCTTTGACTAATATACTGTGTTTTTACAACAAAAGAAGACCTTTTTAGTGGTCTTCTTTTGCTATAAAATTTCTTTACTATCTAAAATAATTGTTGTTGGACCCTCATTGATTAATGATACATTCATCATAGCACCAAAAATTCCCGTTTCTACATGAACTCCTTTTTTTTCAAGATATTCATTAAAATATTCATAAAGGGGTTTTGAAAGATCAGGTTTTGCTGCATCCAAGAAACTTGGTCTTCTTCCTTTTTTACAATTTGCATATAAAGTAAATTGTGAAATAGATAAAATTTCTCCTTTTACATCCATTAAAGATAAATTTAATTTTTCATTTTCATCTTCGAAAATCCTCAAATTAATTAATTTATCCGCCATCTTTTCTACTACTTCTTTATTATCATCATTGGTAATTCCTATTAATACCATGAAGCCTTCATCAATTTTCCCATTGACTTTTCCTTCAATTTCAACGCTTGCTTTGCTTACTCTTTGTATAACTAATCTCATTTCATTTCTACCTTTCTTTTTCTAAAAGTGTTATAATCATTATACTTCATTTTAAAAAAAGGAGGAAGAATTTTATGAGTGGAACTCTTGCATACAATATGCGTCCTCAATCTTTATCAGATATTTTAGGACAAGAACATATTATTGGTGAAAATGGACTTTTTACTAAATTTGTTGAAAAAAATCATCCAATGTCTGTCATTTTATATGGACCACCTGGTTGTGGTAAAACAACATTAGCTATGGCTCTTGCCCATGATTTAAATATGCCCTTTCGTACTTTTAATGCTTCAACCGGTAATAAAAAGGAAATGGATTTAATTATTGAAGAGGCAAAATTATCAAATGGTCTTTTTGTCATTATAGATGAAATTCATCGTATGAATAAAATGAAACAGGATAATCTTCTTCCCTATGTAGAAAGTGGATTACTTATTATTGTTGGTTGTACAACAGCTAATCCTTATCATTCTATTAATCCTGCCATTCGCTCAAGATGTCAAATCGTTGAAGTAAAGCCACTTCAACAAGAGCATATTATCCAAGGTTTACATAAAGCTTTAGAAAGTGAAAAAGGCTATCATAAGCAATATACCTGCGATGAAGAAGTCTTTAAACATATTGCTCGTTTATCCTCGGGGGATATTCGTTTTGCCTATAATTGTCTTGAAGTTTGTTCAATCATTGCTCATGAAAATCATATTACGATTGAAGACGCTAAAAATGCTTTAACACAAGCCAACGCACAATTTGATAAAGATGAAGATCAATATTACGATACTTTAAGTGGATTACAAAAATCCATTCGTGGAAGTGATCCTAATGGAGCTATGTATTATTTTGCAAAGCTTATTGAATATAATGATATTGAATCTTTAGAAAGACGTGTTCTTGTTTGCGCCTATGAAGACGTAGGGCTCGCAAATCCCAACGCTTGTATGCGCACTGTCGCTGCTTTCCAAGCAGCTCGCACAGTCGGTTTTCCTGAAGCAAGAATTCCTATTGCCAGTGCCATCATTGATTTATGTCTATCCCCTAAATCTAAATCATCAGAAGCAGCTATTGACGCAGCCTTAGCTTCGCTTAATCATCAATCACTACCTGCACCAGAATATTTAAGATTAACACCTGTTGGATTAGATGATGATGAAAAATATAACTATGATCGTCCTGAATTATGGGAATATATTCAATATCTTCCCAATCCGATTGCTCAAAGTCAATTTTATGTTCCTTGGATGACAAGCAACTATGAAAAAGCACTTGCCGAAAATTATCGTCGAATTCTAAAACATGGCCGCACAAATCAAATGAAAAAATTAAATCATACTAAAAAATCCTAATTTTCATTAGGATTTTTTAAATCACGAGAAACCTCCTCTATCGTCTTTGAAAAATTTTCAAGACAGATATCATACCAATGAACATCAAATTGATTTTTAAACCAAGTATACTGTCTTTTAGCATATTGTCTTGAATGTTTCTTGATGTTTTCACTTACTTCATTTAAATCACATTTTCCTTCAAAATAATCAAACCATTCTTTATAACCAATTGCTTTCATACTTTGGTTTTCTCTTGTAAGACCTTGTTTAATTAATGATTCCATTTCTCCTTGTAAACCATTTTTCATCATTAAATCGACTCTTAAATTAATACGCTCATAGAGTAATTCTCTTGGCAAAGTAAGTCCAACAAAATAAGCATCATATAAACAAATATGTTCTTGTTCATTAATCATTTCACTTTTCTTTTGACCTGTTTGTTCATAGATTTCAATAGCTCTTAAAACACGTCTTCGATTATTGAAATGAAGAATTTCTGCACTTTCTTCATCAATTTGTTTTAAATGATCATAAAGTTGTTCATTTGTATAATCTCTATATTTTTTATTGATTTCATCATGATTATTTTCCATTTCACTAAAAGTATAATCATATAATGCCGCCTTTATATAAAGACCAGTTCCACCTACAATAATGGGTACATGTCCTCTATTTGTAATTTCTGTAATTTGTTTTCTTACTGTTTGTTGAAAATCATGCACACTATATTGATCTTTAGGATCTAATATATCAATACAATGGTGTGTAACACCTTCCATTTCTTCAATAGTTACTTTAGCCGTTCCAATATCCATTTGACGATAAACTTGCATTGAATCACCACTAATGACTTCACCATTTAGTTTTTTTGCAAGAGCTACCCCCATTTTTGTTTTTCCTACACTTGTAGGTCCAGTAACAACGATTACTTTTTCCATTAGACGACCCTCTTAAATAATTTTTCTAAATCATATGCTGAATAATGAATAATCGTTGGTCTTCCATGAGGACAGACATAAGGATTATCACAACGCATGAGATTATCAACTATTGTTTGCATTGATTCAATTGATAAATGACTATTTCCTTTAAGCGATGCTTTGCAGCTTAAAGTAGCAATAGCATGTTCTTGCAAAGAAAGTAAATCAATTTTATTGTCTTTTAATACTTGTTGAATCATATCTTCAATAAAAAGATGTTCATTAATTTGATTCATCCACATTGGAAGTTGTTTAATAATAAAACCATTACCAAAAGGATCTAAATAAATCCCTACTTCTTTTAATAACTCTTTTCTTTCTTCAATAATCATACATTCACTTAAAGGATATTCTACCGTAATCGGTACTAATAAATCTCTCATTGTCATATCTGGATGACTATATTTTTCTAAGAAATATTCATAATTGATTCTTTCTTGAGCTGCATGTTGATCAATTAAATACATACCCTCTCCATCTTCACCAACAATATATGTTCCATGAATTTGTGCTTTAACAAAAATTTTCTTTTTCATTTCTTTTAGTGGTGTTTCTTTAATTTCTTCAACAATCTTTTGTTCTGAGATTTCTTGATTTATAGGTGATGCTTGATATTTTTCTTTTTCTTCATAAATAGAAGAAGGCATCGTTCTTTCGATTGGTTGAACTTGTAATGGTGGTACTTCTTGTCTAAAATCGATTTCTAAATCTAATTGGTCTAATTGTGGTTTAAAGACTGGTTTTTCTTCTTTAACTTGATAAGTCAAATTGACTCCTTCTAGAGTTTTAGAAACACCATCAAAAATAAGTTGTTTCAATTCACTTTCTTTAGAAAATTTAACTTCTAATTTACTTGGATGTACATTCACATCAACAAGATAAGGATCAATTTCTATATTGATAATAGCAATTGGATAACGATTATCTGCCAAATATTTGCGATAAGCTTGATTAATAGCATCAATAGCAATTTGATTTTTAACAATACGATGATTGACTAAAGTGACAATGTGATTTTTACTTGCTCGATTGATTTCAATCTTACCAATATATCCTTCAACTTCAAATTCATCATTTTCTACTTTTAAATTCAACATATTTTTAACAACTGATAAACCATAAATTTGATGGATAACTTCTAATAATTGACCATTACCATTTGTTTTATAAGTCACTTTTCCATTATGCATTAAAGTAAAGGCAATATCAGGATGCGATAAAGAAAGTCTTTCTACATAATTTTGAATATGAGCAAATTCAGCGTTGACTGATTTTACATATTTTAAACGTGCTGGAACATTTTGAAAAAGTTTTGTAACAGTAATTTTTGTCCCTCTTTTTAAATCACTTTGTTTTTGTTCAATGAATTTTCCAAATTCATAAACCACTGTTGACCCACTTTGACCATCACTGGTTTTTAATTCAAAGTGAGAAATTGAAGCAATTGAAGGAATTGCTTCACCTCTAAAACCAAGTGTTTGAATACAAAAGAGGTCTTGATCATTGGTAATCTTACTTGTAGCATGTCTTGAAAAACAAAGTTTTGCATCTTCTTGATCCATTCCTAAACCATCATCAACAATTTCAATAAGATTCATTCCTCCTTCTTCAATAATAATATCTATTTTAGAAGAAGAGGCATCGATACTATTTTCTACAAGTTCTTTGACAACATTGGCCGGTCTTTCAATAACTTCACCTGCCGCTATTTTATTTGCTAAGATTTCATCGAGTTGTTTTATCTTCATTTTATACCTCTATTTTAATAACTTTTTTAATTCAATAAGTGTTGATAAAGCATCTAATGGTGATAAGGCCATTGGATCAATTGTTTTTAAATACTTTTCAACTTCACTTTCTTTTTCAATAATTGTTACTTTTTCTTCTACTAAACGATCTTCTACATTATTTTCTTCTAATGTTTCTAAAACACGATTGGCACGTTGAATAACTTCATCAGGTAATTTTGCTAGTTTAGCAACATTAACCCCATAGGATTTATTTGATTTTCCTTTTTTAATTAAATATTCAAAAACAAGATGATCGTTATCTACACGAGCACTAGCATGTACATTTTGAATACCTAATCCTTTATCTTCTAAGAATGTAAGTTCATGGTAGTGGGTAGAAAATAAGGTCATACAATGAATATTTTTGGCGATATATTCAATCATTGCCTGAGCAATAGCCATTCCATCAAAAGTCGCTGTTCCTCGACCAATTTCATCAAATAATATCAGTGAATTTTCATTTGCATAACGTAAAGCATTGTTTGCTTCTAACATTTCTACCATAAATGTTGATTGTCCACTAATTAAATCATCACTTGCCCCAATACGCGTAAAGATTTGATCAAAGATGGTAAGATTAGCATATTTTGCAGGTACAAAAGAACCAATTTGAGCCATGATGATCATAAGGGCTACTTCTCGCATATAAGTTGATTTACCACCCATATTTGGTCCAGTAATTAAAACAACTGGATTCTTTTCATCAATAGAAACATCATTAGGAACATATTGACCATGTCCCATAACTTTTTCAATTACACCATGTCTTCCTTCTGTTATTTCTAAAGTTTTATTATTATTGAAAATAGGTCTTACATAGCTATTTTCACTTGCTAGCATTGCAAGTGATTGATAAACATCGATTTGAGCAATGATTTTTGCAACATCTTGAATGAGATGTACTTCTTTTTTGATTTCATTTCTAATTTGAGTAAATAAAACATATTCTAATTTTTCTATTTTATCTTGTGCCGATAAAATCTTACTTTCCATATCTTTTAATTCAGGTGTAATAAATCTTTCAGCATTTGATAAACTTTGTTTTCTTGTATATTCAAATTCATCTTTAACTTGATCTAAGCTTCCCTTAGTAACTTCAATATAATAACCAAAAACACGATTATACCCTACTTTTAAGTTTTTAATTCCTGTTTTTTCTCTTTCTTTTTGTTCAAAATCGATCAACCATTGTTTTCCATGATCTCTTAAATAACGAAGTTCATCAAGATCTTCACTAAAGTGATCTTTAATAATATTTCCTTCTTTAATTGTAAGAGGTGGATTATCAATGATAGCATCATCAATTAACTTCGTAATATGAGATAAATCAACAAGTTGATCGGCAAGTTGATTTGTAAGATCTTCATTAAATGAATAAAGTTGTTGTTTTAATTCAGGAATCACTTTTAAAGAAGAAGCAATCCATTTTAAATCACGCGCATTAATATTTCCAAAAGCAATACGACTTGAAAGTCTTTCTAAGTCATATACTTCTTTTAAGATTTCTTTAATGGATTCTCTTTGAATAAATTGTTGCGTAAAGATTTCAACAATATCTAATCTTTTTTCAATTGCTTGTTGATTCAAAAGAGGACGATCGATATAGTTTTTTAAAAGACGTGCTCCCATAGCTGATTTCGTCATATCTAAAAGCCAAAAGAGTGAACCATATTTTTCATGATCTCTTGCATTTTCAGTAAGTTCTAATGATTTTTTTGTATAGAGATCCATTGTCATATAATCTTTATTATTAATTTCTTCAATGATTTGAAGATGTTCTAAATCTCTTTTTTGTGTTTCAATTAAATAGTTTAAAAGTAAAGTGGCAACTTTTATTTGTTTTAAATCTTTAATATTTTTAAAGATATCTTGGTATTTTTCATTAAAAGTCTCATTATCATAACGTGATACCATAATGCCTTCATGGAAAGAATATGTACAATTACTTTCAACAACGATTTCTTTTACTTCCATTGTTGCAAGTTGATTATTTAAAATATTATCTTGTTTATCAATATTAACAACTTGGAATTCACCTGTTGTAATATCACAAAAAGCTAATGTATAAACAAAATCAAAAGTCATCATACAGGCAATATAATTATTTCTATTTTGTGTTAATGATTCATCAAAAATAGTACCTGGTGTAACAATTTGAACGACACCACGTTCAACGATTCCTTTTTTACCAGGATCTGTTAGTTGTTCGACGATTGCCACTTTATGACCATTGTCTACAAGCCTTTGAATATATCCACTTGCACTATGAAAAGGGACACCACACATTGGAACTCTTTCTTTTGCTCCTGCATTTTTCCCTGTCAAAGCAAGTTCTAACTCTTTTGAAACCATGATGGCATCATCAAAAAACATTTCATAAAAATCACCTAAACGGAACATCACAATAGAATCTTTATTTTGTTCTTTGATTCCTAGATATTGCATCATCATTGGACTATATTTTTCTTTCATCCTACCACTCTCCTTATTGATACTTTGATATTATAACATGATGGTGGTCGGGAAGAAACTAATTTAATTGTTCATTTCCGACAAAAAGTCGGAAATGAATGCTTGTCTTATGTGATAAAATCTTGGTTTATTTTCATATCGATTTCTGGTGTTTCTTCATTTTTACTTTCTACGAGAATCGTTGTATCTCCTATGATTTTTAAAGACATTTGTTTTTCTATTTCAAGATGCACGGTTTTATTTTCAAGCTTTGCATGGATACATCTTGGTAAATAGAGACTTTCTACAACAACTTCATCCTTTTGGTTCGTTTCATGATTTTTAATACTTAAATCAATTTCATCACAATAAGTCACTTTTTGTTTCAATAAAAAACTGTCATTTAAATGACTATACCAAATATGCAAATCAAAACTGCCCTCAATCACCGGTTGTTGTTTAATAACACCTCGATATTGATGATTGCAAATCCAGCACCCTAAAATCTTATCAATATCATTAACAAGATAATCATGCTTTGAAATCGTCTTTTTTGTTCCTTTTGCAAGCGTTGCCTTTGTCATTATTTCATACACTTTTCCAGACATTTTGTCACCCCATATAAGAATATGTCAGAAAATAAAAAAAAGACTTCGTTTGAAGTCTTATTTTTGTTCTTTTGAATCTTTTAATACAACGTCATGTGCTCCACCTTCAACAATTGAAGTTGCAGAAACAAGAGTGATTTTTGCTTTTTGTTGTAATTCAGGAATCGTTAAAGCACCACAGTTACACATTGTATGTTTGATTTTTGATAAAGATAATCCCACGTTATCTTTTAAGCTACCAGCATAAGGTACGTAAGAGTCAACCCCTTCTTCAAAGGAAAGTTTTGAATCTCCACCCATATCATAACGTTGCCAGTTACGAGCACGAGCAGAACCTTCACCCCAGTATTCTTTCATATATTGTCCATTAATTTGAACTTTATTTGTAGGAGATTCATCGAATCTTGAGAAATATCTACCAAGCATAATAAAGTCAGAGCCCATCGCTAAGGCTAATGTCATATGGTAATCATGAACGATACCACCATCTGAACAAATTGGTACATAAATACCAGTTTCTTTAAAGTATTCATCTCTTGCTTTTGCTACTTCGATTGTTGCAGTAGCTTGTCCACGACCAATACCTTTTTGTTCACGAGTGATACAAATCGATCCTCCACCGATACCAATTTTAACAAAGTCAGCACCACATTCTGCTAAGAATCTAAATCCTTCAGCATCAACTACGTTACCAGCACCTACTTTTACAGTATCACCGTAATTTTCTCTAATCCAGTCAATTGTTAGTTTTTGCCATTCTGAGAATCCTTCTGATGAATCAATACATAATACATCAGCTCCTGCTTCTACTAAGGCAGGTACACGTGTTGCATAGTCACGAGTATTGATTCCAGCACCGACGATATAACGTTTATTTTCATCTAATAATTCATTTGGATTTTTCTTTCTATTTTCATAGTCTTTTCTAAAGACAAAGTAATGTAATCTTTGTTCAGCATCCACAACTGGAAGTGAATTTAATTTGTTATCCCAAATCATGTCGTTACATTCTTTAAGAGATGTTCCTAAATCAGCACAAATTAATTTTTCAAATGGTGTCATGAATACAGAAACTTTTGTATCCATTGATAAACGAGAAATACGATAATCTCTACCAGTAACAACACCTAATAATTTACCATTTGCTGTTCCATCTTCTGTTACAGCCATTGTAGCATGTCCTGTTTTTTCTTTTAATTCTAAAACATCTTTTAAAGTTGAATCTGGTGATAGGTTTGAATCACTTGGAACAAATCCAGCTTTATAATTTTTAACACGTCTTACCATAGCTGCTTGGCTTTCAATTGATTGAGAGCCATAAATAAATGAAACTCCACCTTCTTTAGCTAAAGCAATTGCCATATTATCATCAGATACAGCTTGCATAATTGCGGATACTAATGGGATATTTAATGATAATGCAGGTTCTTCACCTTTTTTAAATTTAACTAGTGGTGTTTTTAAACTTACGTTTTCAGCACGACACTCAGTAGATGAGTATCCTGGAACTAATAAATATTCATTAAAAGTATGCGATGGTTCTTCAAAATAAAATGCCATTTTTTTATCTCCTTAATCTTTCTATATTTTTGAAAAATTATAATCCCCAAATTTAAATAAGTCAATAATTAAAAAGAAAAAGTAGGTTTCCCTACTTTAAGGCATTATTAATTTGTTGATTGATTGTTTGAAGTATTTCATTTACCTCATTTTGTAAATATAAGTAATTAACAACTAAAGGATGATTTTCATAATACTCTTTTTTTTCTTGATACTCTTGTATTGTCTTTGAAACATCATCATCCTGTTTTGCTTTTTGATTAACAATCTTTTTTTGTAATACTTTTAATTCTTTTTCTAATTGTTTTAGTTTTTCATCATTTAAAACAAGTTTTTCATACTTTTGATATTCTTGAACAACTTCCAAACCTAAAATCTCTTGATTCAATTTTTGCGCAAGTTCTTCAATTCTAGTCAACTTGTTCACCTTTTAAAGCCCAAGTTTTTACTTCTGTTACTTTTACAGGCACAATTTTACCAATATCTTCTTTGCGTCCTTTGAAGTTAATCAATTTTTGATGCGCCGTATATCCTGTCATCATAGTTTCATCACGTTTAGATGGACCATCCACTAAAACATCAACAATTTGATTTAAGAAACGTTGATTTTGTTTTAAAGCTTTTTCTTTAACAACTTCATTTAATCTTTCTAAACGATCTTGTTTTTGTTCAAATGGAACGTTATCTTGCATTTTAGCCGCTGGTGTTCCTTCACGAGGTGAATAGATAAATGTATAAGCTAAATCATATTCACATTCTTCATATAAAGAAAGGGTATCTTGGAATTGTTCTTCTGTTTCATTTGGGAAACCAACGATAATATCTGTTGTAATTGAACAATCCGGCATCACTTCTTTAATCATATGGAAAAGTTCTAAATATTGTTCTCTTGTATATCTTCTACCCATTAATTTTAAGATTTCTGTATTTCCTGATTGTACTGGTAAATGGATATAAGGCATGATGTTATCATATTGGTTAATGATTTCAATCATTTCTCTAGAAAAATCCCATGGATGACTTGTTGTAAAGCGAATACGCGCAATTCCCGTTTTAGCAACTTCTTCTAAAAGAGTCGCAAAATCATAGTCTTCTTCTAAATCTTTTCCATAACTATTGACATTTTGTCCAAGTAATGTGATTTCTTGATAACCATCTTCTTTTAAGCCTTTAACTTCATCAATAATATCGCTCATTAAACGAGAACGCTCTTTTCCTCTTGTATAAGGAACAATACAATATGTACAGAATTTATTACATCCATACATAATATTAACCCATGCTTTATGCCCATTAGCACGTGTTACAGGTGTATTTTCAATAACATCCCCTTCTTTAGACCATACTTCTACAACCATTTCTTTATTGAACATCGCTTCTTTTAATAAAGTTGGTAAACGATGAATATTATGTGTACCAAAGATCAAATCTATATGTGGATGTTTTTCTAATATTCTTTTAATAACAACTTCTTCTTGAGCCATGCAACCACATAACCCAAAAATAAGATTCGGATTTTTCTTCTTTAAGTTTTTAACATATCCGACTTTACCAAATACCTTTTCTTCAGCATTTTCACGAATCGCACAGGTATTTAATAAAATGATATCGGCATCTTCAATTTCTTTTGCAGGTGTATATCCCATCATTTCAAAAATACCCGCTAAAGTTTCACCATCACGTTCATTAGCTTGACATCCATAAGTATGGATATAATATGTTTTTCCTTTACCTACATTTACCATATCACTTGGTATTTCAAAAGCATCTTTTAAATGATCAACTTGTTTTCTACTTCTTTTTTGAGCCTCTTTTAAATTTGGCCCTTTAAAATATTCACTATAATCTTTCATTTTTTCACCACATTTCTTTCCTATTATATACATAAAGTTAACTTTTGGCTAGAAAAAAATAAGGACTTATCAGCCCTTATCATTTTTATCTTATCCAAAGAATCCATCTGGTTGAATTGAGAAGTATAATACTTTTCCTTCAGGAGTTCCTTTGAAAACTCCTTTGCAATGACCTGCAGCTTCTTCAGGTGACAATTCAGTTTCACATTCAAATTCAGCTTTGATTCCTACTTTTTTAACATATTTACATGATACTTTATCATCTGAATATCCATCAAAGAAATCAATAATTTTTTGAACTTGTCCTGTTTGCATTAATAATTTACATTTTGCCATTTTAATAAAACCTCCATTTACATGTCAGTATTATACAATGATTATCTAAAAAAAGAAACCCTTTTCACGAAAAATTAACGTAATTCAATAACAAGACGAATGGCTGTAATTATTTTATCATCTACTGTCAAATCATGAAACGAAGGAATACAAATAAGTTCTTTTCCTGTAGGAATAATATACCCTCTGGCAATAGCAATCGACTTAATAGCTTGATTAAGAGCTGCAGCTCCTATTACTTGAATCATAAGTTTGTCCTTTTCTCGCATTAATGATGCAATAGCTCCTGCCACGTGATTAGGAACTGATGTTGAAGATACTTTTATTATTTCCATATTTTTGCCTCCTAATTCACTATATGAATTCTTTATAAAAAAATAACAAAAAAGCATCTAAGATGCTTTGTAAGGATGATCCTCATTGATCAAAATTCTTTCAATTGAAATTGGTTGATGTTGTTCATTAAATTCCATAACCACACCAGCAATTTGCCCTGAATTTTCTGATATTAAAAACTTAGAACTTAACCCTCGCATACGGGCAATCACACTATCTAAGTCACAGCCAAGTGAACTTAAATAAGGTCCTGTCATACCTGCATCAGAAATAAAAGCTACTTTTCCATCAATAATTCTTTCATCGGCTGTTTGAACATGGGTATGTGTTCCTAAAACTGCTTGTACTTTATCTCTACAATAATAAGCAAGTCCAATCTTTTCACTTGTTGCTTCAGCATGAATATCAATAATGTGAATATCTTGTTCAAGATTTAAATAATCATCAATTTGATCAAAAGGATTTGAGTAACGATTATCCATAAAAACACATCCAAGAGCATTAGTAACACGAATCTTTGTGCCTTTAACATTAAACACCCTTGAAGAAACTCCTGGTAAAACCCTTGGTTGGTTATAGGGAACCACTAAACGATCCGCTTCATCAATAAAATCAAAAAGCTCTTTTTTATCAAAAGTATGATTTCCCATTGTCATACAATCAACACCTTCAAAAATAAAAAAATCATAATGCTTTCTATTTAAACCTTTACCATGAGTGGCATTTTCAACATTAGCGATAACAAAATCAATTTGGTAGTCTTTACGAATACGATAAAGATAATCCTCAATCATTTGTCGTCCTACATTTCCAACGACATCTCCAATAAATAAAACCTTCATTTTCATTCCTCATTTCTAAATCAAAAACATTCTAACATAACAAAATAAAAAAAGGGAATGATTTTCCCTTTATTTAGCAATTTCACTTGCACGAATTTCTCTTATAACAGTTACTTTAATATGTCCTGGATAAGTTAATTCATTTTCAATTTTTGTCTTAATATCACGTGCAATCTTATGACTTGCAACATCATCAACTTGATCAGGTTTTACAACGATACGAATTTCGCGTCCTGCTTGAATAGCGAAGACACGTTCAACACCATCAAAGCTTTTAGCCATTTCTTCAAGTTTTTCAAGTCTTTGGATATAGTTTTCAATTGTTTCACTACGACTTCCTGGTCTAGCAGCGGATAAGGTATCTGCCGCAGCAACTAAGATTGAAATAACACTTGTTGCCGGAACATCACCATGGTGAGACTCAATAGCATTAACAACTGTCGCATTTTCTCCATGTTTTTTCGCAAATTTTGCACCTAATTCAACATGGCTACCTTCCATTTCATGATCCATAGCTTTACCAATATCATGTAATAAACCAGCACGTTTTGCCATTTGTTGATTTAAACCAAGTTCAGCTGCCATAATACCAGCTAAATGTGCTACTTCTAAGGAATGTTGAAGTGCATTTTGTCCATAACTTGTACGATATTTTAATTTACCTATTTGTTTGATAATTTCTTTGTCAATACGAGAAATACCTAATTCAAATACCGCATTTTCTCCCGTTTTACGAATCACTTCATCTAATTCTTTTCTTGTTTTTTCAACAACTTCTTCAATTCTTCCAGGTTGAATACGTCCATCTCTAATTAATGTTTCTAAAGATAAACGAGCAATTTCTCTTCTTACTGGATCAAAACAAGAAATTGTAATAGCTTCAGGTGTATCATCAATAATTAAATCAACACCTGTTGCTTGCTCAATGGCTTTAATATTACGCCCTTCACGACCAATGATACGTCCTTTCATTTCTTCACTAGGAAGAGCAACAACTGTTACCGTTCTTTCAGTAACCTCTTCTTGAGCATATCTATTGATTGCATTAGCAATAATATCTCTCGATAAATCAGCCGCTTTACTTTTAGCTTCTTCTTCTTGTTCCTTAATATAAGCAGACATTTCTAGTGAAATTTGTTGTTCAACTTGCTTGAACAATTCTTCTTTTGCTTCTCTTGCTGACATAGCGGCCACTTTTTCTAATTCTACAACTTTTGAATCAATTTTATTTTTAAGTTCAGCCTCTAATTTATCTATTCCAGCCTCTTTTTCATTTAATTGTTTGACTCTTTGTGCTAAAACTTCTTCTTTTCCTTGAACGGTAATATCTTTACGTTCAATTTCTTTTTCACGATCAGAAAGTTTATTTTCAAGTTCAATAATTTCATGTCTTTGTTCTTTAATTTCTTTTTCCGCTTCTAACTTTAATTCGTAAGCTTGTGTTTTGGCATCTAAAATTGCTTCTTTTACTAAGTTATCAGCTTTTGTATTGGCATCATCAATAATTTTTTCTGCACTTACATTTGCTTTTGAAATATTAAGTTTGGCATATATAAAATAAATAAGAACACCTACAGCGATAGCTAGAACATAGGATAAAATAGAGACAATATTCATACTTGGCATAAATTCATCCTCCATTTTTTCTATGTATATTCTTATATGACGTGTTTACGCACAAGTATATTATATGTCATATTCACATTTTTGACAATATTAAGTTGTCATGCAATAAAAGTGATTTAAATTGAAAAGACCTAACATTTTACATAATGTCGATTCCTCTTTTCTTTCATTCATACTCCATATAAAAATCATATTATTGATATTTAAAAATAAAAACCTTTTTTCATTGACTCTCGCTCTTATCAAAAAAGGACAGTCTATAGGATTATCCGTTTTCAACTATAATATGAGATCACCAAAAACGTGCATAATATCATAATTAAAACTATATACAATGTTTTCCTTGAAATTTTACATATTTGACACTCCCCATGTCTAAAGACAGGGGATTCTTGCTACCTGCCAACATTGTTGGCTGACCAGTTCATTTCTGATAGGTCGCAGTGCAAGTTAGGGGTATGCCATTACCCTTCCTAGAGCAGAACCTATAGTTCTCTAGGCAGTATATCTGTTACCAATATACTCAGTTGAGTTGCATATATTTATGGCTCCTAGCAGATCCCTATGCGTATGAAATCCACATCTGCACGTATAATTTCTGTCATTTGCATGATGAACACTTCCACATATTGGACAGATCTGACTTGTATACGTTGGATCTACATACTCAACTTCTATGCCTGCAAGTTTTGCTTTGTATTCTATAAATGTAGCAAGTCTATAGAACGACCATGTATGCAGGCTATGATTGTTTTTTCGACTTGTTCTTGTCGTAGAGCGTATGTTTTGAAGTCGCTCTAATTTGATTACTGATATATCATGAGTTTTTGCTGTATTTACGATTTCACGACTTATCTTATGATCTATATCTTTCATGATACGTTGTTCTTTATTGTTGATTTTAACAACTGCCTTTGGCTTCTTAGCTTTTTGAAATCTTTTTCGAAGATTATTGTAGTGTCTTCTTATATATTTGTTTTTTCTCCCATTTCCATAAAACTTGACACTTCCATCTGGACAATAGCTTACAGAAGGACATTTGATTCCAAGATCAACACCCATGACATTGTCATTTGAAAAAGCATCATCTTCTTTTGCATCATAAACGATCTGTGCTACGAGATCATGTCCTTTTACAACAATGCGCATCGTTCCTAATTTACCAAATGAAAAAATTGATTTCTGTCTTTCTGACATTTTTGTTTTGACTGATATACGTTTTGACTTCCCATTGATCATTACCGGAAAGCTTATACAATCATCATTGATTCTAAAATTTTGATTGTTGATATAACAGCACATTTTTTTCAAAACAGGAAGTTTTACTTGAGTATTTGAATTTCTTAAAGCCTTATTATATTTTCTTATGATAGACTTGGCATCTCGAATGCATTGATTACATAAGGCACTTGGAAGATCAGCCTTTACATCTGCCGTTGTTATCTTTGTAATAGATCTTCCATTAGCAGCATCAAAAACAAGCTTATTGACTGTAGAAATATACTCTGTCATCGTTGCCTTGATTAATTCTGTTTGATATTTATTTGGATAAAGCTTGACTGTTTCTGTTAATTGCATAGATATCACCTAAACGTTTTTTTGATCTTCAATATACTGCTTGATTACAGAAAGTGGTGCACCACCTACTGTAGATACAAAATAGCTATTGGTCCATAGCGTTGGGATTCTTGATTTCAACCAAGGAAACTCCTGTCTCAACACTCTGGAAGAATATCCCTTGATTCTTTTAACTGCTTTGTGAATTCCATATTGTGGATCTACTTCCATAAGCAAATGTACATGATCGGGCATGATTTCCATTTCAATGATTTCGACATTCAATTGATCACAGGTTTCTTTAATCAACTCCTTTAAGCGATCATCAACACCGTCTGCAAGAACGGGACGTCGATATTTTGGACAGAATATAACATGATATTTGCAGGAATAGGTCACATTATTATTCGATTTGTACTTCATGAATACATTATATTGCTAAAAGATATCTAATGATATATATTGTTGATAAAAGTTTAAAAAAGTTGCCTTATATTTCCACAGCTAAAGCTGGGAGCTTTACGGCAACATTTGGTAAAAAGGAAGAAGATTTACACTTCTTCCTCACTTGGCATTAATGATGCTTTAATTGCTTCTGTAATTTCATTCATAATATCAGGATGTTCAATTAGATAACGTTTTGCATTTTCACGACCTTGTCCAATCTTTTCACCCTTATAGGCATACCATGCTCCTGATTTATCCACAATATCTTTTTCAACCGCTAAATCAAGTACTTCACCATCTCTAGAAATACCTTTTCCATAAATAATATCAACAGAAGTTGATTTAAATGGTGGTGCAACTTTATTTTTAACAACTTTAATATTTACTTTATTTCCGACAATTTCTGTACCATTTTTGATAGCTTCACTTCTTCTAATTTCAACACGAACAGAAGAATAGAATTTTAAAGCACGTCCACCTGTCGTTGTTTCAGGATTTCCAAACATCACACCAATTTTTTCACGTAATTGGTTAATGAAAATAATTGTGCAATCTGTTTTATTCATGACCCCTGATAATTTACGTAAGGCCTTCGACATTAAACGTGCTTGTAGACCCATTTGTTGGTCTCCCATTTCACCATCTAATTCCACTTGAGGAACAAGTGCAGCAACTGAATCGACAACAACTAAATCAATCGCTCCTGAACGAACAAGTGTTTCTGCGATTTCTAATCCTTGTTCTCCACTATCTGGTTGTGAAAGAATAAGTTCATCAATATTGACTCCTAAGTTTTTAGCATATACAGGATCAATTGCATGTTCTGCATCAATAAAAGCAGCAGTTCCCCCTTGTTTTTGAACTTCTGCAATCGCATGTAATGTTAGAGTTGTTTTCCCACTTGATTCTGGTCCGTAAATTTCAATAATTCTTCCTTTTGGATATCCTCCTATTCCTAAGGCCATATCCAACGTTAATGAACCCGTTGGAATAACCGCTACATCAACAGCTGCACGATCTCCAAGTTTCATTACTGAACCTTTTCCAAATTGTTTTTCAATTTGTTTGATTGCATCATTTAAAGCTTGTTCTTTTTTTGTATCAACATCTTTTTTTACTGCCATAATTTTACCTCCTAACCTTATATACGCTTTTTTTCTTAATTTTTCTTCAAATTTTCATTAATTTTTTCAATTATTTTCTTTTTCGCAAATTCAACAGCCTTTGAAGCAATTTCTTGTCTACTTCCTGTTAAATTCAATTTATAAACAACAACATCTTGATAAGCAATCCCAATATAAACTTCACCTACTGGCTTACCTTCCATTGCATTTGGACCAGCATTTCCTGTAAAAGAAACACAAAGATCAGTATCTAAAATACTCTTTCCATTGACGCACATCAAAGTTGCAATTTCTTTAGAAACGACCCCGTATTTTTCAATCAAAGCATGATCAATCGATAAAAGTCTTTCCTTTGTTTCACTTTGATAAGTAATCAAAGAACCCTTATAAACCTTAGAAATGCCAGGAATACTTCCTAGCATTGTCGCAAAATTTCCTACTGTAAAACTTTCTACAGAAGAAATTGTTATTCCCTTTTCTATCAATAATTCAGCAAGTTCATTCATTACATTGACTCCGTTAACATATCTTTACTATCCATAAAATAATCAATTCCACTTACCACTGAAATAATACAAGCAATCCATACCATTATTTGTCCAACTGGTAAATGAATGATTGAAAAAGGAAAATCATTAAGTAATAAGAAAATCACACTAATCATTTGTGTTACTGTTTTTAATTTTCCTAAATATTTTGCCGCAATAACAATTTGCTTATTAGCTGCCACTAAACGAATTGCATCTACAATCGTATCCCTAGAAATCATAATAATAGGAATAATAATTGAAATTGTTCCATCACTTGCTAATAATAAGAAAATTGTATTGATTAATAATTTATCTGCAATAGGATCCGCAAATTTTCCAAAGGTTGTAATTAACTTTGATTTTCTAGCAATTTGTCCATCAAAATAATCTGTCAAAGAAGCTACTGCGAAAATGATAAATATAATAATATTTACAAGTGAAATATTTGCATTCAATATATGATAAACAGGCATATTGATTCCAAATGTTGTATAAGGAAACATATAAATAAGAATTAGAATTGGAACTAGGATAATTCTTGTAATCGTTAATTTATTAGGTAAGTTCATTATTTATCCAACGTTAACTTAAATGTTCTAACCTTACCATTAGATCTTGTTCCATTATGATCGCTTTCTTCTAATGGGATTTTTTGGTCATTAATATAATAACGATGTCCTAAGTTCCAACTATATGAAAATTCTAAATATTGAAAATCATTGACATTAAATTCTAATTCAACACTTTCACAAGCTGAATCATCTTTTAATGCATCCGAGGCAGAAATGTTTGCTAGATTACTACTATAAACACCTCGTTTAAAAGTATCAGTTTGATAGCTATTTGTATCACCATTGACATGTAGATCAACTGTTGTCGCAAAAGTAAAGTCTACTTTTAATTTAAAAGTATCTCCTTCATATCCTTCTGGTAATTTAAAGCTGTAATCTCCATCTGCATTTTTAGTAAATGTAATTTCAGATGTTGTTTGCTTTTTCGTTGTTTTTTTCTTCGTTGTTGATTTTTTTGTGTCTTTTGTTGTATTCTTTTTTATATTATCACTTGTTTCTGTTTGTGAAGGATTACTATTTTCGAACTTTGCATCCTTTGAGTTTGTGAAAATAAATGAATAACCTAGAACACAAATAATTGCAATCACAATAACGATCACAATTGCATACTTCACATATCTTAAAATATAGTGATCTTCATAAACACCTTTTTTTACGGGTTGTTTTTTAGGTGGTTGTATATTTTTTACTTTATCTACAAAAGTAACAGATCCTATATCTTCCTTTTTATCATCTATAGTTTTTAAATCAGCCTTTTTAATTTCCCTTGTAATTGCATAATAATCATCTGCAATTGTCTCATCTATTTCTAAGTACCTTGCGATTTTTTTAAGATACATTTTTACATAAAGCTCGTCTCCGACGAAGCGTTCAAAAGCACCATCTTCAATATCACGAATAATATTAACAGAAAGTAATGTAGCTTCTGCAACTTCCTCGATTGTAACGCCTTTGGCAATGCGGGCTGCTTTTATTTTTTCACTTATTTTGTCCATAAAGACATCCTCCTTTACACATAGGCATAATTAAACAAATAAATTATAGCACAAATGTTTTATTTAACAAATACAAAAACTCATTTTATTTCACTTATATTATATACTCTTTAAATAACATTTATATGAACAAAAAAAGAAAAAGCTTCCAAAGAAGCTCTAGAGAGTAATGATTCCAAACGTTGATAAAATATAGCTTAATAAAATAACGATCAAAGTTGGAACACAAATGTATTTCATAACAAAATTATAGATTTTTTCTCTTTTAAAAGCCGATGAAATTTTAACTTCATCTGATACCGTTGATATCTTTGTAACAAAAATAATTAATAAAACTGTAGATAATGCAGCAACTGGCATCATACAAGAATTTGTCACAAAATCAAAGAAATCTAATAATGTCATGCCTAATGGTTGAATCCATCCTAAAACACCATAACCAAGTGAAATAGGAATACCAAGTAATAACATTTCACCAATCATGACAAAAGACGCTTTTTTTCTTGAAATATGTAATTGTTCCATTAATGTTGCAACTGAACATTCCATTAATGAAATAGCTGATGTTAAAGCAGCAAATAAAACAAGTAAGAAAAATACAAGACCAATAAAACCACCTAATTGAAGTGAATCAAATACTTTAGGCATAGTAATAAACATTAAAGAGGCCCCTGCATTTAAACTTTCTTTTCCTGAAAAAGCAAAAACAGCTGGAATAATCATCAACCCTGCAAGAAAAGCAATCAAAGTATCCATGATTTCTACTTGTGAAATAGCTTTTTCCATATCCACTTCTTTTTTCATATAAGAACCATAAGTAAATAAAATTCCCATTCCAATAGATAAAGAATAAAACATTTGTCCTACTGCCGCAATAACTGTCATGATACTAAAATTTGAAAAATCAGGAATAATATAATATTTCAATCCTTCAATTGCTCCTGGTGTCATCAAACCATAAACAGAAATAAAGATAGCTATAATAACTAAAATTGGCATTAATACTTTACTTACTTTTTCAATTCCTTTTTCAACACCTTTAATAACTACAATAAAAGTAAGAACAGCAAAAACAATAAGCCAAAAAGCTGGTGACAACGAACTTGATATAAAACTAGAAAAATATGTATCTTGTGTAAGTAAATGAGATGATCCTCTTAAATATTCAAATAAATATTTACATACCCAACCACCAACAACGCAATAATAAGGTACAATCAGCATTGGAATAATTGAATTAAGCCATCCCCCTATTTTTAATTTTTTAGCACCAAGCATTTTATAAGCTTTGATTGGATTATTTCCTGTCTTTCTTCCTAAAGCTGTTTCACTCACAAGCAAAGCAAAGCCAACAGTCAAAGCTAAAATGATATAGGTCAATAAGAAAGTACCTCCACCGTATTTTGCAGCTAAGTATGGAAAACGCCAAATGTTTCCTAACCCAACAGCAGAACCAGCAACTGCCATAACATATCCTAATCGCCCTGAAAAACTAGATTTTTTATTTGTTTCCATCGAATTTCCCCTTTTTAACATGTAAAAAGAATTATATTAAAACAAATAAAAAAGTCAACTCTAATGTGAAATAAATAACAAAAAACAGCCCCAAAAGGACTGTTTTTAATGATTATTATAATAATGATTTATATAATTCTTTGATTTCTTCTACATTTGTATCTCTTGGATTACCTGGACAGCAAGCATCAGCTAATGCAGATTCACTTAAGAATTGTAAATCTTCTTCTTTAACAATTTCTTTTAAGTCAGCTGGGATACCAACATCTTTTGATAATTGTTTAACAGCATCTACAGCAGCTTTACGATATTCTTCTTGTGACATACCTGTTGTATCAACACCCATTGCTTCAGCGATATCTTTATATTTTTCACCAGTATATGGAGCATTGTATTCCATAACTGTTGGTAAGATAATAGCATTTGCAACACCATGAGGTGTATCATATAAAGCTCCAAGTGGATGAGCCATTGAGTGAACTAATCCTAAACCTACGTTAGAGAATCCCATACCTGCAACATATTGACCTAAAGCCATACCTTCTCTACCTTCAGGAGTATTTTCTACAGCTCCTCTTAAGGATTTAGAAATAATTTCAATTGCTTTAATATGGAACATATCTGACATTTCCCAAGCACCTTTAGTAATATATCCTTCGATAGCATGAGTTAATGCATCCATACCTGTTGCAGCAGTTAATCCTTTAGGCATTGATGACATCATATCAGGATCAACGAAAGCTACAACTGGAATATCATGTACATCTACACATACCATTTTACGATCTTTTTCAACATCAGTAATAACATAGTTGATTGTTACTTCAGCTGCTGTACCAGCAGTTGTTGGAACAGCGAAAATTGGTGTACAAGGATTTTTAGTTGGTGCAACACCTTCTAAGCTTCTTACATCTGCAAATTCAGGGTTTTTATCAATAATACCTACTGCTTTTGCTGTATCCATTGATGAACCACCACCAATAGCGATCATATAATCAGCACCAGCATCATGTAATGCTTTGACACCTTGTTGAACGTTTTCAATTGTTGGATTAGGTTTGATATTTGAGTAAAGTTCATAAGCTAATCCTGCTTTATCTAATAAATCTGTAACTTTTGCAGTTACTCCAAATTTTACTAAGTCTGGATCTGAACATACTAAAGCTTTTTTGAATCCTCTTGCTTTTGCTTCTTCAGGAATAGATTCAATTGCTCCTTTTCCATGATAGCTTGTTTCATTTAATACAAATCTGTTTGCCATAATTAAATCTCCTCTTTTCTAACTACATACATTTTAGTATCATGTGAAAATAAAAACAAGTTACATTTAAGCCTATGTGTAACATTTCACATACTTTTTTTAAAAAAGAGTAATTTCATTTTTTAGAAATTTACTCTCATTTATGATTTCTTTGTTGATGAATTATTTTTTTATGTGCATACATATTTTTGTCAGCAATATAAAAAGCTTCTTTAAATGGTAACGTATCATCCATCGCTGTATAATAGCCAAAGGCTGCATCAAGTTTTAAAATATTATCTGTCTTCGAATGAAAACTTTCTTGCAATTGTTCAATTAGCTTTTCAGCTTGTTGATGATCATGATGTGGACATAAAATTAAAAACTCATCTCCACCTACACGAATTGCAATACTTTCTTTAGAAATTGTTTCTTGAATGCTATTAGCAATTCTTTGTAATAATAAATCTCCATATTCATGTCCTAAATGATCATTAACTTCTTTTAAATAGTTACAATCGATCATAATCAAACTTGTTGGAAAATCATCTTTTCGTACATAGTTTTTACTTCTTACTTCCATATAATTACGATTATATAATCCCGTTAGTTTATCTGTAAATGATAACTCTTCTAATTCTTTTTCAAGTCGTATTTGTTTTGTTACATCCGTAACGATTCCAATGATTCCAATAATCTTATCTTGATGAAAAACAGGATTTTTTCTTATTTCATAATATAATGATCCTGTTTCAAAAGGAAATTCACTAATATAATCACTGCCTTTTCCTGTTTCAAGAATTTTTAAATCATCTTCATAATAAAATTGTCCTAATTCCTTATTTTTTTGAATTTCTTTATCTGTTTTTCCAATAATACTATTTTCTTTTCCACCATTGACAAGATCACAAATTTCTGAGGCAAAACGATATTTACATTCTGTATCTTTAAAAAAGATATTGGCAGGCGCACTTTTCATAAAAAGTAAAACTTCTTCTAGATTAAATCCTATTTGTTCATCCATATTTTTTCCCTCCCATGATGATTCTTTATTATTTACTATATAATATAAAATAAGATTTATTTTGTAAATATTGTACCCCCCCCCCTCAATTTTTGCCAAATTATCTTATAAAGAAAAAAAGGGAACAAAGTCCCTTAATCAATTGCATTTGCTGCTTGATATGCACTTCTAACGGCGCTAGCAATATCAGCTGTTCTTTCACCAGAACAATCACCAATATAAGCAAATGGTATATGAATATTTTCTTCTACAAAAATATTTTTCTTTGAACCTAAAGCATTAATAATTGTATCTGCTTTAATTTCTTTATCTTCTGTATAAACAATATTATTTTCAATATGATCCACTTTCGTATTAACATATTGTTTAACACCATGATTTTCAAAGTCTTTCATCATTAATGGTAAAACAGTTGTTGATTCACCTGCAGCAATTTTATCCATCATTTCCACAATTGTCACTTGATGACCTTTATTAGCAAGATATTCTGCTGTTTCAGCACCTACAAGACCACCACCGATAACAACACAAGCACCTTGTACTTCTTGTCCATTTAAAACATCCCAACTTGAAACAATGTTGCTTTCTTTATGAGGAATAGGCATTTCCATGTTATGTGCTCCAATAGCTAGAAGTGCATAATCATAATCATTAATATCTTTTACTTCTTCATTTAAATGAATATCGACATTTAATGTAGGTAAGATTTTTTCATAATATTCAACACTTCTTAAAATTTCACTTTTGCGTGGTGGCACAGCAGCGATATTGATTTGTCCACCTAATTTATTTTCTTTTTCAAATAAAGTAACATGATGTCCTTTAATAGCTGCAACTCTTGCTGCTTCTAAACCAGCAATTCCTCCACCAATTACAACAACATTTTTAGGAGCGTCTGTCTTTTTAATCGACATTGTAGCTTCATTACCATTTTCTGCATTTAAAACACAAGAAATATATTTTCTATTTTGAATTGCATCCACGCAGCCTTTATTACAGTTTAAACATTCACGAATACATTCTCCCCTTTGTACCTTTAAAGCAATATCAGGATCTGTAAGTAAAGAACGTCCATAACCAATAATATCTGCATCGCCATCATTTAAGATTTTTTCTCCAGCCTCAACACTTACAACTCTTCCGACTGTCGCTACCGGAATTGAAACAGCGTCTTTTACTTTTTTTGCAACAGGTAATGTCCAATTATAAGGAACATCTCCCATAGGTGGAATGGTATCTCCCATATTTCCTGTATGATTCGCTTGAGCTACTTGAATCATGTCAACACCTACTTCTTCAAGTTTTTTAGCAAAAGCAATTCCTTCTTCTTCCTTTAAACCACCTTTACCTCTAAAAGTACCATCTTCATTTTTAGTAACAATTGGTAATTTATATTCTATCGTAAGTTCAGGAGCTGCTTCTTTAATAGATTGAACAACTTCTAAAGCATAACGAATACGATTTTCAAAACATCCACCATATTCATCTTCGCGATGATTTAAAATTTCTGAACAAAGTGATCCTAAAAGACGATCTCCATGCACTTCAATGGCATCAATTCCAGCAAGCATCGCTTTATGAGCACAACTTGCAATACTTTCTTTGATTTGATTAAGTTGTTCATGATTTGCTTCACTTACAAAGTGTTGCATATCATGATGAAGTTTAGCATACGCATCTTTTGTAAGCTTTTGCGCAAGTTCTGTTTGTTTTAAAGCTTCATCTTCGTTTCCTTGTTCTTTTGCCTGTGCCGCTTTTTGACGAGCCATTCCCGCTTCCATAATCATTTTTCCAACACCAGGAACATCATATTCTGGATGGAAGATTTGTAAAGCGACTTTACAATCATATTGATGTAAGGTATCCGCTAATTGTTTAAAAGCTGGAATTTGTTCATCATTATAAAGTTTTGGTGTTGGCGAAGCTGTACGAACAGGAGCAACATCTCCAATAACAACATAAGATACGCCACCTTTAGCCAGTCTTTCATAAAAGCTTAAACTTCTTTGACCAATAGAGCCATCTCTTTCTTCATATCCTGTCGTAAGAGGTGGAAACATAATTCTGTTTTTTAATGTCATTTTTCCAACTTGAATCGGTTCTAATAGTTTCATATTATATCTCCTTTGTTATTTGATATGCTTGAGTGATGGCATCTTTAAGTGTTCCAACCTTTTGACAATCACCAATTAAATGGGCATTTTCAATTGGTGAAGAAATTGGTTGATATCCCACCGCAAACACTAAAGTATCCACATCATTTAAAACATATTCTTGATTATTTTTTTCATATTTAATTGTTGTTTCATCAACGTAAGTAATTTTAGAATTAAGTTCAATCTTAACCCCTTTTTCCATCATACGTCTCGTAAGTAAACTCTTGGTTGCTCCTGATTCACCTGTCATTAAACCATTTGTCATTTCAATTAAAGTAATATCTCTATTTGTAGAGAATAAATCATTAATTAATGGTGCTAAATAATCAGCTGTTTCACAACCAACAGAACCGCCACCAATAATCACAATTTTTCTACCTGGGAATTTTTTACCTGATAAAATATCATCCGCTGTCATTGTTTGTTTAAACACTTTATAAGCTTCTATTTCTTTTGGTGTTGCTCCAACGGTTGTAATGATTTCATAATCTTTAAATTCTGTTTCAATCATTTCTTTTGTAACCGTTGTATTGTAACGAATATCCACACCTTCTAATTGATTTTTCATATATTTTACAACTTTTGTAATTTCTTGTTTACCAATAGGTACACAAGCAATGAGTAATTGTCCACCTAAACGATCTGTTTTTTCGCATAAAACAACGTCATGTCCTCTTTTTTTAGCAACATAAGCTGCTTCCATCCCTGCTGGTCCACCACCAATAACAAGAACTTTTTTCTTAACAGATGCTTCTTCAATTTCTTCTTTTTCTACAGCTGGATTCACTGTACAACTGATTGGTTTTCCAAACATGATTCCTGTAAGACATCTTCCACAACCAATACATGGACGAATATCATCAATACGCCCTTCTTTAGCTTTATTAGCGAATTCGCTATCACATAAATTAGGACGACCAATCATACAAATATCTGTTTTACCGTTAGCAATCAATTCATCTGCCACCCATGGTTCATTAATACGAGAAACCGTTGCTACTGGAATCGAAACATGTTTTTTGATTTCTTCACTGGCATGCATATGTGGTGCTGGTGCTGTTCCACTTGCAGGCATAGAGCTTCCTCTTTTAATAGTATTTCCACCTGAAACGTGAATAAAGTCAACAGTCGCCTTTTCTAATTGTTTAGAAACATAGATCATATCATTAAGTGTTAAACCACCGTCACTGTATTCATCTCCTGAAATACGTACATCAATGATAAAGTCTCTACCACATTGTTTTCTTACTTCTTCAATAACTTCTAAAGTAAGACGTAATCTTCCATGAATATCACCACCATATTCATCAGTTCTTTTATTATAAAGAGGTGTTAAAAACCCACCAAGTAAACCATGAGCATGCGCTGCTTGGATTTCCACACCATCTCCACCTGCTTTTTTAAAGCGTAACGCTGCTTCACCAAATTGTTTAACAAGCACTTTTAATTCTTCTTTTGTAACTTCTCTTGGTGCACTTTTAGCATAATAAGGTCCTACATTTGATGGAGCTATTAATTGTGGTGTTCCTGGTATTGGAAAAGCCATATAAGCAGGATGAAACAACTGCGATAAGATTTTAGTATCATATTGATGCACAGCATCCACTAATTTTTTCCATCCTGGGATATAAGAATCATCATAGATTGACATATCTCCTGGTAAATATGTATAGGTTGGTTCTACGGTTGTTACTTCTGTAACAATCAAACCAACGCCTCCTTTAGCACGTGCTTCATAGTGTTTTACTAAGGCATCTGTGACGTATCCTTTATCAGCAAGATTTGTTGATAAAGGAGGCATAAAGATACGGTTTTTTATTGTTGTATTTCCTATTTGAATAGGGGTAAATAAATGTTGATATTGATTATTCATAACGTTTTCTCCTTCATGTTTATTTTATCACAAGCATAAAATGAAAACGTTATCATATAATGATAGTTATACCCATTTTTTGTCCTACAAAAATAAAAACAAGGACAAATTAACGCCCTTGTCAGCAACTATTCTTTTATTTTTATCATTAATTCATTCTTTTCTTGTTTTAAAGAAGCATGATCTATTTGTTTATAATGATAAAGGATTTCCTCATTTTCTTTAGTAATTTCAAGATTTTCATCTTGATAAACTCTCTTTTCATTTATAAGATGTTGAATCAATTCAATTTGTTTTTGATCTAAAGACATCCTTTGTTTACGTTGTTCTTTATTATACTTCAAATTCTTTTGAAATTGTTTACGATAGATACTTGGAGTAATTCCATACAATTCTTTAAATGCTTGACTATATGCTTTAGAACTTGTCATACCGCAATGAAAAGCAATTTCATCAATTGAATCCTTTCCCGCAAGAAGTGCTTCTAAAGAGTGACGTATTCTTACCATTGATAAATACTTTACAAAACTGACGCCTGTATATCTTTTAAATAAACGTGAAGCATAGGAATTACTAAAAGATAGATTCTTAGCAATATCTTCTAAATGAATATCTTTTTGATAATTTTGATCAATGAAAAGAATAGCTTTCATATAATTTTCATGATTTTTAGATGTTAAAGGAAGTTGTTCTATTGAATATTCTTTATTCTCACTAATGATATAGATCAAGTGAGAAATCACTTTATTCAATAAATAAACATTATCTTTCTTTTGAATAAAATGAAGTAATAAAATACCAAGTTGTTGTTGAATTTGTAGAAGTAACTTTTCATTTTGATTTTTACGACAAACACAAGATTTAAAACTTTGATCAATATCTCCTACCATATAATGAGGTAAATATGAAAAATCAATATGTAACGTTAAAATAATACTTTCAGGCTCATTCATTTTAAGCATATGAATATCATATGGTGCAATTAAAACAAGTTCATGTTTCTTAATAAGTGTTGACATACTTTCCGTAATAACTTCATAACTACCTTTTAAAACATAAGAGATTTCTAAACTTGATTGTCTTGAAAAAGCTAAACGATTAAATTGGTTAATACTTAAACTTAGAGGATAACCAAATTTTTGTCCTGAAAAATCATAATAATAATTCATATTTTGCATATTTACCATCTCATTTCTTCTTTTATCTTATCATGAAAAAAGCAATAAAAAAAGCCTCGTTAAAGGCTTATGGTAATGGTTTATCACTTGCAAGATAGAGATCATACCATTCTTGACGTGTAAGTTGTATTTTACAAGCTTCACTGATTTCTTTTAAATGAATAGGTGATGTTGTTCCAACAATCGGTTGCATTTTAGCTGGATGTCTTAAAAGCCACGCAATCGCAATTGTTGGTTTTGTTACGTGATATTTATTTGCAAGTTCTTGCATAACATCGTTTAATTTTTGATAGTCAGGATGATCAATAAAAGTTCCTTTCGCCCAAGAAGCTTGAATTGAACTCCATGGTTGAATTGTAATATCATTTAAACGACAATAATCTAAAACACCACCATCTTTATCTTGAGCAAAAGCTTCTTTCATATTCATATTTAATCCCGAATCAATCATCACTGAATGAACAATCGATAATTGAAGTTGATTAATAATTAAAGGATATTTTGAATATTTCTTCAACAATTCAATTTGTAAAGGTGTATGATTTGAAACTCCAAAATATTTTACTTTTCCTGCTTGATAAAGTTCATCAAAAGCTTCTGCTACTTCTTGAGGATCACATAAAGCATCTGGGCGATGAAGCAATAAAATTTCTACATGATCCGTATTTAATCTTTTTAGTGAATCATTGACACATTGAAGAATATGTTCTTTAGAAAAATCATATCTTTTTCCTGGTACAATGCCACATTTTGTTTGAAGAATCATCTTTGCACGATATTCTGGATGCCGTTTTAAAACTTCACCAAATACTTCTTCTGATTTTCCTCCACCATAAATATCAGCATGATCAAAAAAATTAATTCCTAAATCTAATGCTGTTTTTACAAGTGCTTCTACTTCTTCTACACTTTTACCACTAATTCTCATACATCCTAAAGCGATTTTAGAAACTGTCAAATCACTTTGTGGTAATTTATAATATTCCATCTTTTTATCTCCTATAATTTCAATAAATTTAAACCAACTTCTTCATCAAAATAACGATCTACTTCTCCATTAATAATTTGAATAACCATTTCACAGGTTGCAGAAACAATAGCTTTATTTAAATGTCCACCGAATACTTGTCCTTGATCGTTTCCCGCTGATAAATGCATATGACTGTAATATTCATCATTCATTGTATTGATTGTTCCCGTAAGCGAAACAATTTCAAAATCACCTTTAAATTCATTGGCATAATATTTCTTTTCTTTTGTTTTAAAAACACCTACCGTAAATTCATTAATGGCACCAAGAGCTGAAATACTGGCGAGTTTAATCTTTTCTTTTAAAGCAACGTTTTTAACTTGTTCAACAATATCTTCTCCCTTATCCATTCTTACAATAATTGTTTGTTCAAATCTTTGATATTTCATTTTATCCTCCTTATCTATCTTTGATCAACACGATATTTCCATCTACCTGATAGAAAACGCGTAGAAAGTAATAAACATCTTGATACATTATCTAAAACCATCATGATCCATACACTTTCAAGTCCAAGCGAAAATACATTGATCATCAACATGGAACCAAAAATACGAATCCCCCACATTGTCATTAAAGAAAAAACAAAAGGTGCTTTTGTATCTCCCATCCCATTAAATGTTCCTTCTAAAATAATTAAAATACCATATATAGGTTCACTTACTGAAACTATACGTAAAACTCTTGTTCCTAAAGCAATAACGCGTGGATCTGGTGTAAATAAAGCCATTAAATGACCGGCAAATACAAATAAGAAAATTCCCGCCATCAACATAATACTTGAGGTAATGCAACAAGTAAGATAAGTCATACGTTTAACTTTCACTTTATCTTTTTCACCTACCGCATTTCCTACAAGAGTGCTTACAGACGATTGAAAACCATAACCCGGTGCATAGAAAGCTTGTTCAGCTTGAATGGCAATGGTATGTGTCGCAAAAGGAACAACTCCTAGTTTCGCAATTAAGGAAGCAAAAGTAACATGTCCTAAACAAATCACACTTCTTTCCATAACAACAGGTGTCGCAATTTTTAAGCATTCTAAACATAATGGTTTATGAAAATGGAAACCGGTATGTTTAAAATCAAAAATTTGATTTTTATAATAATGTCTAAAAATCATAACGCCTCCAACAACATAAGAAATTGCTGAAGCAATGGCCGCACCTGAAACTGAAAGTCCCGCTCCGTATACTGTTATGCCAAACATCTTTCTTGTGGGATAAATCAAAATAAAGTTTAAAACAATATTAATTAAATTCATATAAACATTGATCATCATCGGCGTTTTCATATCTTTAACTGCACGAAGCGTTGATGATAAAACGATAATCATTGTCCTAAAAATAAAAGGTGAAGAAACAATAAAGAAATAAATTGATGCATCTTTTCTTATTTCCTTTGCTCCATTTAACCAACCTGGTAAAAATGGTGCAATAATAACACTTATAATTGACGTTAATAAACCTACAACCATGGAAATAAAAAGGGCTTGTTGTCCTGTCATCTGTACCTTTTTATGATTTTTTGCGCCATCAGCTTGAGCACATACTGCTAAGACCCCAACCCCAAAAGCGACTGAAATGCTTCCTAGAAGCCATGTAACCGATGATGTTAAACCAACTGCAGCCGAAGCTGTTGCTCCCATGGCACCGACCATAGCCGTATCTACATAAGTGACAATCGTATTCATTGCTTCTTGAATAATTGCCGGCCAAGCAAGATGACATATTCTTTTAATATCTGTTTTATACTTCATTCTCTCATCCTTCCATTAAGTCTATTATACAACAAAAAAAGGAATAAACAATGTTATTCCTATACCGCTTGATATAAACGTGTTCTTTTAACATCTAAATATTTCCAGTATTTTCTTTCCCGACCGCCTACAGCTATTACTAATTGATCACTATAGCCAAATTCTCTGGCAATCGTTCCTTTTTTCACTTTAGAAATGTGTGTTAATTTACCATCAAGTATTGCATATTTCATAATAGCTACCCCCTTTATCTACTTCTATTATATATATTTAAGGAAAAGCTATTTTTATTTATATATGTTTAAACACCTGTTTTTTGTATTTAAAAAGGAGATTTTAAATCTCCTTTTCTATTTATACTAGAAATCTACTTCAGTATCATAGTAGCATGCTTTTAATAGAGCAACCATTTCATCATGATTTGGAATACGTGGGTTTGATCCAGTACATGCATCAGCAATAGCGTTGTCTGCGATTTCATCAACACGTGCTAAGAAGATATCTTCTGGAACAAATCCAGTTTCAGCTGGCATACCATCTGCACCATATTTATTAATTCCATGAGGAATATTTAATTCATCATTCATTCCTCTTAAATATTTAATTAATAAAGCAACTTTTTCATCATCGTTAGCTCCACCTAAATGCATATAATCAGCAATGACACCATAACGTTTTTTAGCTGTTGGATCTTTTGCATTGAATGCAATAACTTTTGGTAAATACATTGCATTGGCAGCACCATGGATAATATGCCCACCTTGATCAACGAAAGCAGCTCCTGTTTTATGAGCCATTGAGTGAACAATACCTAATAAGGCGTTAGAAAATGATTGACCTGCTAAACATTGAGCATCATGCATTGTATCTCTTGCAGCCATGTCTCCATTATATGATTTTACTAAATTAGCTTGAATTAATTCAATTGCATGAATTGCAAGTGGATCTGTATAGTTACAATTTGCAGTAGAAACATAAGCTTCAATAGCATGAGTCATTGCATCCATACCAGTATGAGCAACTAATTTAACTGGCATTGTTTCAGCTAAATCAGGATCAACGATAGCAACATCTGGGGTAATTTCAAAGTCAGCGATAGGATATTTAATTCCTTTATTATAGTCTGTAATAATTGAAAAAGCAGTAACTTCTGTAGCTGTACCACTTGTAGATGGGATTGCACAGAAATGAGCTTTTTTACGTAATTTTGGAATACCAAATACTTTGCACATATCTTCAAATGTGATATCAGGGTATTCATATTTAATCCACATTGCTTTAGCCGCATCAATTGGTGAACCTCCACCCATAGCTACGATCCAATCTGGATTAAATTCTTCCATAACAGCTGCACCTTTCATAACAGTTTCAACTGATGGATCTGGTTCAATACCTTCAAATAATTTAACTTCCATTCCAGCTTCTTGTAAATAGCTAACAGCACGATCTAAGAAACCATTACGTTTCATTGATCCTCCACCAACACATACAATTGCTTTTTTTCCTTCTAAAGTTTTTAGAGCTTCTAATGCTCCTTTTCCATGATATAAATCTCTAGGTAATGTAAATCTTTGCATAACTTATTCTCCTCTTTTCCTACATTTAATGATATCACTTACATTTCCTTTTGGTTAGATACTAAAAAGGCATAGAGATATGCCTTTTTTTATATATCAAGTTATTTTTTTCACATTACATGTGCATTTTTTCACTTTACTTGTTCAATCACTTTTTTTAAACATTTAATAAAATTTTGATCTTCTTTTGATAAAACATAGCCTTTACGATAAATCAAATAATCAACATAGGGTGTTTTTTGATCTTTACATTCTTTTAAAATAAAATGATTATGTTTTAAAAGCTTTTTAGGAATAGGAGCTACCCACATATAAGTTTCAGGAATTTCATTTAAAAGTTCAAATTGAATTCCTCTTTCATAGATATTCATTTGTTTATGATGTTCTTGTTTTCCATCTTGAATATGTATATCTCCATGTTTTAATTCAATTTGTTTCTTTAAATCTTTAATACTTATTTCTTGATCTTTAAGCGGATTATCATTTGAAATAAGTATTTGATAATCAAATGAAAACAGTTTTTCATATGTTAATTCTTTTAAATTTAAAATATTAAAATAATAATCTTGATCTCTTATTGGAAAACGCACAATTCCTAGATTATTTTCACCATCATAAACATTTTGAATCGTATCAATCGAATTTGTTTCTCGATAATTTAAATTCAATTCTTTTTTCATATTATTATCCATCTTCAAATATTCAATAAATGCTTCTGATATATAGCTTGAACGAGGTACACAAATATCTAAATTAAGCTTATGGGGATCATCTTGATACATATTTTTTAAACAATCTACTTCTTGAACGATCTTTTTAGCTTGCATCAGGAATTCTTTTCCTTTTGTAGTAGGAACAACACCTTTATTATGTCTTTCAAAGATTTTAATATTGGCTTCTTCTTCTATTTCTTTAATTATTTTTGATAAACGAGGTTGATTTACATATAAATGTTGTGCTGCTTTGGAAATTGATTCACATTTTTCAACTTCTATCAAATATTTTAAATGTAAAAAATTCATTTTCTAGCTCCTTAAATATAATATAACTATTATATCATTTCTAAAAAAAAAATTCTATGCGAAACATAGAATTTATAAATAAGTTTCTTTAATATAATCAATTGTTTCTTCTAAATTACTTTTAGATAAATGAACTAACATATCTTTAATCATTGCATCTGTTTCTTCATGAATCACATAATAGCCATGTGTTTTATTATAATAATCTAAAGGAGCAGAAACATCAAAGTCATTTCCACGATAGACCATCGTTGCCGCAACACGATCACAAAACATTTCCACAACATATTTTGTCGGCATTTTAGCAGGAACGACTCCTTGTCTTGAAAAATCAACCCAATATTCCCAATGATGTTTATTTCTTCCTTTATGATGAAGCCAAGCGGAAGAATAACCAATCGTTTCTCTTTCAATAGAATTAGGGGAACGTGTTCCTACCCAATATTTAGCTCCTGTTTTAAGTTCAGTTGGTGAGTACTTTGATAAATCATGAAGGATTCCTTGTTTATAAAGACCACATTTAAAACAAAGCATTGTTACATAACATTTATGTTTATTAATTGTTTTCAAATGATTAATCAGTTTCACTTAAATCACCTTCTTGATATCTTGTCGCAAATATATCTTCATCACTTTCAGTTTCTACAATATCCCCTAATTCAGGAAGTTCATCTAAAGAAGCCAGTGAAAAAGCATCCATGAATTCATCCGTTACCCCATATAAAATAGGAAGTCCTGGACTTTCTTCTCTTCCTACTTCTTTAATAAGCGCTTTAGCAAGAAGTTTACGAATCATCGCATCACAGCCTACCCCACGAATATCTTCTACTTTTGAACGGGTAATCGGTTGATTATAGGCAACAATGGCCAATGTTTCTAAAGCTGCTTGAGAAAGTTTTGCTTTGGATTGTTCTACCATTTTTTGATAATAAGGAAAATAGTCTGAGTTGGTCGCAAACTTATATTTACCACCAAAATTGACTACTTGGATTCCATTAAAACCTCTATGTTCATATTTTTCAATAAATTCATCCATCAATTCTGTTGCTTTCTTCTTAGAAACTTCTAATACAACTGAGATTTCTTTAATATCGAGTCCTTCATCTCCTCGAATATAAAGCATACCTTCTATGATATGGTCATAATTCTCCATTAAGCTTTTCCCTCCACATATATTTCATTAAATAAGCCATCTTGGCTAATTTCTACTTCTTTATCTTTCGCTAAAACTAAAATTGATAAAAAAGTCACAATAAAGTAATAACGATCTCCTCTTTCAAATAAATCTTCAAGTTTTACTTTTTTATTTACTCTTACTTTAAAGAATTTTCTAATTTCATCACTTCTTTGTTCAATAGAAATATCTTTTTTAGAAATATGGGTATCAAGAGGTTTTGATAAAGCTTTTCTTTGAAACATCTTTTGCATAGCTTTCATTAAATCATAGACTTCTAAATCTTGAGGAATCATCGTTGAAGTATCCATAACATATTGTTCCATATTATCCGCTGGTTTAATGATTACTTCTTGACGTTTTTCATACTTTTCTTGAATTTCCTCAAGAACATCTTTATAACGTTTATATTCAATCAATCTTTTAATTAATGCTTCTCTTGGATCTTCTTGGTATTCATCATCAATTTGTACCTTTTCTTTAGGTAAAAGCATCTTACTTTTCATTTCAATTAATTGTGCTGCCATCACTAAATATTCTGACATGATTTCAAGTTGTGATGATTCCATCATATGTATGTATTGTAGATATTGATCTGTAATGACAGATAATTCAAGAGTTTGTAGATCCATTTCTTTTTCTTTAATTAAATGAAGCAATAAATCCAAAGGACCTTGAAAATCCTCTAAAATAACTTGATATTCCATATTTCCACCTCTGATTGGTATTATAACATAAAAAAATATTTTTTATTTATTATCTTCGTTATTTCCTATATAATACGCATGAAAGGGGTTATAAAATGTTTTCATTATTATCTATTATTTTAGCTTTTTTTGCGGGAATTTTAGGAGCACTAATCGGTGGAACACAAACCTTTATTTGTACAGGTTTTGTCGGTCTCCTCATATTTTTATTAGAACACGTTGGCGTTGATACAACATTTTTAAATGAAGCTCTCTCAAATAATTTATTTTTACCATGTATTATCTTTAATGCTGCTGGACTTGCGACAGCTTATGCAGGAACAAAACATAACATAAGAGGTGTTGAAACATCGAGATCACTTGCTTTTACCAATGATCCAAAGGTTTTACTCGTAGGCGCTATCGGTGGGGTTTTAGGTTATTTGATTTTTGCCTTTGAAAATTATTTTTCATTTCCGGTAGATACTGGAGCTGTTTCGGTTATTCTTGTAGGAGTTTTAGGAAGAATCTTATTCAATCAAGAAGATACATATAATAAAAAGAATTTAGATTTCTTAGAAAAAGCATCTCCTTCATTTTGGGGATTTCAATTTCTCATTGGTTTAGCTGTTTCTACTGTTATGGCTTATTTTGCAAAAGAAACAGGGCTTTATACAATTGGTTTTTCTATTAGTGCCTTAACACTTATCTTTGCATTAAGTGACCCAGCTTTCCCTGCTACACACCATACAACTCTTGTTGTAGGTTATGCCATGGCACAAACAGGTAATATTATCATTGCTATTGTTTTTGGAGTCATTGCTCATTTTATTGGGTTGATTTTTGGCATGGTATTCAACACAGATTGTGGAACACATATCGATCCACCAGCTGTTGCTATTGCTACATGTAGTTTTATTTTATTTACATTATTTTAAAACAGAATAACTTCTGTTTTTTTGTTTAATAAAAAATGTATAAATCGTACATATATTTTAAAAGATTTATGTACAGTTTATACACTACTTCTTTGGTTCTCTAATAATGAATTGAAGTAAATCTTTTCCATTAAAAGGAATCAATGGATATAGATAAGAAAAACCAAAAGGTTTTAATGATATTAAATACATATATAAAATAATTTGATACGCAATAAAACCTAACCAGCCAAATAACCCTGAAAATAGAATCATAAAAATTTTTACATATTTATTCGTTAGTGAGAGTTCATAATTAGGAGTTGCAAAATCACAAACATTTCCAATAGATACAAATAATAAAATCTCACCTGAAAAGAAACCCAGTTCAATCGCAAATTCACCTAATAAAATCGCAGCAATCATTCCCATCGTATTTGAAATAGAATCAGGCGTATGAATAGTCGCAATTCTTAAAAGCTCTACCGCCAGTTCTACCAAAATAATAGAAAAGAGTGTTTTAAAACTGATATTTCCTTGATTTTTAATCAGCATCCATACAGGAACTAAATAAATAGAAAGAAAAACGGCACTAAAACGAATTAAACGAATAAAAGTTCCAATAATAGGTGTTTGACGATGTTCTTCTACGTGTTCTAAAATTTCAAATAGAGTTGTAGGCAACATCATAACCGAACTTGAAGTATCACAAATGATGGCAAGATAGCCATGATGAATATGTGTCGATACAACATCTGGTCGTTCACTATATCTTACAAGTGGAAAAGGATTATAACCTTGATCAAAGATCAGTTCTTCTAAAGCTCGATCTGTCATAATTAAATCTTCATTTTTAATTTCTTGTAATCTTTCTTTAATACTTTTTAACATTGTTTGGTCTATTTTACTTTGTAGATAACATAAACAAATATCTAATTTATTCGTTTTTCCTACTGTTACTTTTTCCATCACTAAATCTAAAGTACGTATTCTTCGACGAATCAGTCCTGCACAATTTAAAAGATTTTCATTAAAACCATCTTTACTTCCTCTTACTGATTTTTCTGTATCAGGTTCATCAATAGAACGAGAAGGAAAATGACGGGTATCTAAAACATAGACTTTTTGTTTTTCTAAATCTTTTACAATAGCACATCCTGTAAGCATGGCATATTCATATTTGGTAGTATCTGTTTCTTCTTTGACATCACCATTATTTAAGCAATCTTTTAATGTTTTTCCTTTCGCATTAGTAATGCCTTCAACTAAATAAGCAATTAATTCATCAGAGCAGAGACTTGAAACATAATTGATTTCTATTTTTCGATTATGAAAATCAAGCGTTCTAACATTGATATCAAATGAATTATTATTCATGATTTTGGTTTAAAAAAGATTGCGACTAAAAAAGCAAATAAAATAGCTGAAGCAATACCGGCTGCCGTTAAATCAAACATTCCCATAGCCAGTCCAAAAACACCATATTCTTTTGTCATTGCCATAGCACCATGCATCAGTGAATGTCCAAAGCTCGTAATAGGAAGCATTGCTCCGGCATGGAAGATTTTAATTAAACGATCATAAATATGAAATAAATCTAAAAGTGCTCCAATAACTACAAAACTACAGGTAATATGTCCTGGTGTTAATTTGGTATATTCATATATTAATTGAGCAACAACACAAACAAAGCCACAAAAAAGAAAAGATAATAGATAATTCATACAACAGCCTCCAATACGTAGCCATGACAAACACAAGGAATGGATAATTTTTGATTTGTCATCACAGGATTTAATAAGGCACCTGTTGCTAAAACAAGCACTCGTTTATATTTTCCTTGAAGCATCATTTTATAAATGTAACCAAAGCTAACAAGTGCATTACAAACAGGACCACTTCCCCCTTGATAAACATTTTGAGTAACATCATATAAAAGACACCCACAATCATCATATTCATTATATTTTTGATTTTCTTCTTTCAATAAATCTTTCATGATTGTTTTACCATAACGAGATAAATCACCTGTTAAAATAAGATCATAGTAGGTTCCATCTCTTTTTAAATCTTTCATGTGTTGTAAATACGTATCTAAAGCTGCTGGAGCCATGGCACGTCCCATGTCATTGGCATCGTATTGATCGTAGTCGATGACTTTACCTAAAGTTATTGATTCAATTCTAATTGAACTTGGTTTATTCGATAAATAAACCGCTACACTTCCTGTTGCTGTAAAAGTCATGGTTTCTTTTCTTTGAATTCCATATTCTAAAGGGTAACGAAATTGTCTTTCCGCTGTAGCATTATGAGAAACCGTACAAGCAATCGCTTTATGAATATTATGATTTTCAATCATAATTGAAGCATTGGCTAAGGCAAGACCAATGGTGCTACATGCACTGTATAATCCAATAAAAGGACGATGAAGATGATTTGCGTAATAGTAACAAGCTGTTAATTGATTATTTAAATCTCCCCCAAAATAAAAATCTATTTCTTCTTTTTTTACTTTTCCGTTTTTTAAACAAATCAAAAGGGCATCTTTCAACATTTCAATTTCTGCTTGTTCATAACTGACATTATGATGATAATGATCAGGATAATGTTTATCAAAATAATGACCTAAAGGTCCTTGATATTCCACGATTCCTGCTGTCGTTGCAACACTTTGAATATAAACATTATCAAAGACAAAACTGCTACCAGAAATAGGTGATGACATAACGCAATCCTCCTACAATAAACGAAGCAACAATTCCAAAAGTAATAACTGCTCCGCCAAGTTTAAAAATATTTGCACCAATTCCAGTAACTAAGCCTTCACTTCTTGCTTCTAGTGCACTTGAAGTCATAGCGTTAGAAAAACCAGTAATAGGAATAAATGAGCCTGCACCGGCAAAATTACCTAAACGGTCATAAATACCTAAACCTGTCAGTATTGCAGCAATCAATATAAGGGTAATCAACATAATAGGTGTGGCTTCTTTTTCACTAAAAGAAAAGATTTTTTGATAGAAATTTAAAAAGAATTCTCCAATCATTCCAATAATTCCTCCAACAATAAAAGCATTAAATGTATGTTTTAACACTTGTTTTTGAGGTTTATTTTTTTCTGCAATTTCATTATATTTTTTTATATTCATAGATTTACCTCCACATTTTTAGGATAGACAAAAAATATGAATATAAACAAAAAAACAGATGTTTCCATCTGTTTAAAGTTCATTTGTAAGTGATTGGATATATTCTTTTAATGGTTGATCGGCATTTGTACCATGTTCTTTAATAATATTAACAATGGCACTTCCAACAATAACACCATCTGCATATTGTTTAAATTCTTTGACTTGTTCTGGTTTATTGATACCAAAACCAATAGCTACTGGTGTATCTGTAACTTGATGAATATGATCGATAATTTCTTCAAGATTGTTTGCAAATGAAGTATTCTCTCTTGTTCCAGTAACTCCCATTGAAGAGACTAAATAAATAAATCCTTTTGCATCTTTTGCAATCATTTCAACACGATCTTTACTTGTTGGAGCAATCATAGAAATTAAAGTAACATCATAGTTATAACAAACATCTTTGACTTCTTGACTTTCTTCATAAGGTAAATCAGGAAGAATGATGCCATCAATGCCTACTTCTTGGCATTTTTTAAAGAATGCATCATAACCGTAATGGAAAACGACATTTAAATAGGTCATAAAACAAAGTGGAATATCACTTTTTTCTCTTACCTTTTTAACCATTTCAAAAACATCATCTGTTGTGACTTTATTTTTTAAAGCACGCACATTAGCTTCTTGAATAGTCGAACCTTCAGCAATAGGATCAGAAAATGGAATACCAATTTCAATAAGATTTGCTCCTGCTTGTTCCATATCTAAAATATAATCAACTGTTTTATCTAATACTGGATCTCCTGCTGTCAAAAATCCAATAAAAGCTTTTTTATTTTCAAAGGCTTTATGTATTCTATTCATAGATTTCTTTCCCCCTATATCTCGCAATTGCGGCAACATCCTTATCTCCTCTACCTGAAAGACAAACAATTAAAATGTCATCTTTTTTCATTGTTGGTGCAATTTTGATTGCATGAGCAATCGCATGGGCACTTTCAATAGCACAAATAATTCCTTCAGTTTTTGCAATGTATTCAAAAGCATCTACCGCTTCATCATCAGTAACTGGAACATATTGTGCTCTTTTTGTATCATGTAAATAAGCATGTTCAGGGCCAATACCTGGGTAATCTAAACCAGCTGAAATAGAATATACAGGAGCAATTTGTCCGTATTTATCTTGACAGAAATAAGATTTCATTCCATGGAAAACACCTAATGATCCTGTCGCAATTGTTGCGGCTGTTAAAGCCGTATCGACTCCTTTACCAGCAGCTTCACAACCAATAAGTTTTACATCTTTATCATTAATGAAGTTATAGAACATTCCCATGGCATTACTTCCACCACCTACACAAGCCATAACAGCTGTAGGAAGTTTTCCTTCATATTCAAGAATTTGTTCTCTTGCTTCTTTAGAAATAACACTTTGAAAATCTCTAACCATCATTGGAAATGGGTGAGGTCCCATAACAGAACCTAAAACATACATTGTATCATCCACACGTTTTGTCCATTCTCTCATCGCTTCATTGACCGCATCTTTTAAAGTCATCGTTCCTGTAGTAACAGGATGTACTTTAGCTCCTAAAAGTTCCATACGATAAACATTTAAAGCTTGACGGTCTGTATCTTCTTTTCCCATAAAGATCTCACATTCAAGACCAAGTAAAGCCGCTGCTGTTGCTGTAGCCACCCCATGTTGTCCAGCACCTGTTTCTGCAATAATTCTTGTTTTTCCCATTTTTTTAGCCATTAATGCTTGTCCTAAAACATTATTAATTTTATGAGAACCGGTATGATTTAAATCTTCTCTTTTTAAATAGATTTTTGCTCCACCTAAATCTTCTGTCATCTTTTTAGCGTAATACAACAAAGATGGTCTTCCTGCATATTCTTTTAATAATGTATTAAGTTCATCATTAAAAGCTGGATCATTTTTATAAAATTCATAAGCCTCTTCAATTTTGTGAATTTCACTCATCAAAGTTTCAGGGATATACTGTCCCCCATGTATTCCATATCTACCCTTCATTTCTAACTCTCCTTACGATTTTCTTAATTTTTTCTTCATCTTTAAATCCATCTGTTTCAACCCCACTCGAAACATCTAATGCATAAACGTTCTTTTTTAAAGCATCATCAATATTTAAAAGATTAATTCCTCCCGCTAAAAACACCGGCTTATCTATTTCTTTCAACATCGACCAGTCAAAACTTTCCCCTGTTCCACCTGTTCCATGATCATAGAGATAATAATCAACATCATAATGTTCATTAAAAGAATCCTCATTTTTAATTTGAATCGCTTTAATAATAGGAACATCTACCTTTTCTTTTAAAGCTTGAATATATTTTTGATCTTCTTGTCCATGAAGTTGAACAAGATCAATCACATGTTCCTTCACTAACTTTTCAACAAAAGAAATATCCTCATTTACAAAAACACCAACTACTTGAATTGAAGATATTAAATACTTTTTTAAATCAACTGCTTGATTATATGTTAGTTTTCTTTTCTTCCCCGCAAAAACAAAACCAATATAATCTGGTTGATACTTATTGACATATTCAATATCTTCTCTTCTTTTTAAACCACAAATCTTAATCTTCTTCATCTAAGCCTTTTAAGACTTCTAGTGTATGTCTTTTATCATGGCTTTTCATCATTGTTTCACCAATTAAGACACCATTTACACGATGTTTTTCTAATAATTCAATATCTTCTCTTGTTTTAATACCACTTTCAGAGATAAAGATCACATCATCATCAACCATATCTCTTAATTTTAATGTTGTATTTAAATCAACGCTGAAATCTCTTAAATCTCTATTATTTACACCAATAATTTTAGCACCCACACGTAATGCTTTTTTAACTTGCATTGAACTATGTGTTTCCACAATTGCTGACATACCTAAATTATGTGCTAAATTGACACAACGCATTAATGTAATTTCATCTAAGACACCTGCAATCAATAAGATGGCATCTGCTCCTAAAATTTTAGCTTCATAAACCATATATTCATCTACAACAAAATCTTTTCTTAAAACAGGAATCTTCACAATACGTTTGATTTCTCTTAAAAAATCATCATCCCCTTTAAAATAATCAGGTTCAGTAACAACTGAAATAGCATCAGCACCAATCATTTCATATTCTTTCGCAATTGCTTTAAAATCAAAAGTAGAAACAATTTGACCTTTTGATGGAGAATGTCTTTTTACTTCTAAAATATAAGACATTCCTTCTTTTTCTAAAGCTTTTTTGAAAGGAAAACTTTGATCAATAGGCATAGCAAATGCTTTTTCTTTTAATTCATAAATTGAATGACGTTTTTTGTTTGTTTCAACACGTTCCTTTGTACTTTCAACAATATCTTCTAAAATCATAATATACGCTCCTATTTGTTTGATTCTTTTATAAATTCTTCTAATTTATCTTTTGCCTTTCCACTATCAATGAGTTCAGCCGCTAAATCAACCCCTGCTTTTAAAGAATTAACCTTACCTCCAACATAAAGTCCAGCGCCTGCATTCATTAAAACCGCTGTTCTTGGACCTCCTTGTTTACCCCTTAAAACATCTAAAGTAATTTGAGCATTTTCTTTTGGTGTTCCACCTATAAGTTCTTCTTTTAAACATCTTTGTAAACCAAATTGTTCTGGAAAAATCGTATAAGTTTTAAATGTTCCTTCATTGATTTCACATACAAATGTTTCATCAGATGCAGAAATTTCATCTAAGCCATCTTTACCATAAACGACCATTGCTCTTTTAACCCCTAAATTACTTAATACTTGAGCAAGTGGTTCAACCAATACTTCATCATAAACACCCATTACTTGATAAGTAGCTCCTGCTGGATTTGTAAGTGGTCCTAAAATATTAAAGACTGTACGAATACCTAATTCTTTTCTTACAGGTGCAACATATTTCATCGCTAAATGATAGTTTTGTGCAAATAAGAAACAAATATTAATATCATTTAATAATTGCTTACTTCTTTTTTCGTTGATTGTAATATCAACCCCTAAAGCTTCTAAACAATCCGCTGCTCCACTTTTTGAACTTGCTGCACGATTTCCATGCTTAGCAACTTTAACACCCCCACTAGCAATCACTAATGAAGAGGTTGTAGAAATATTAAAAGAGTTTGATCCATCTCCTCCGGTTCCTACAATTTCAAGAACATCTTGATCATTTAATAACTTCACACAATGTTCTCTCATTCCTTTGGCACTTGCTGTTATTTCATCAATGGTTTCACCTTTTAATGAAAGTGCTGTTAAATAAGCAGCTTTTTGAATATCAGAAGCCTGCCCATCCATGATCTCATTCATGCATTCATAAGCTTCTTGATATGTTAAATCTTCTTTTTTAGATAATTTAATAATTGCTTCCCTAATCATTTTGTATCTCCTTTAAAAAATTTTCAACTATTTTTTTACCTTCTTTTGTTAAAATCGACTCTGGATGAAACTGTAAACCATAAATTGGATAGTTTTTATGGCAAACCGCCATGATTTCTCCATCATCACTTTCCCCTATAATTTGTAAACAATCAGGTAAATTTTCCTTTTTAGCAGCTAAACTATGATATCTTGCGACCCTTGTTTTTTCCTCGATTCCTTTGAATAAAAGATTATTCGTATTTACTTTAATAATGGAAGATTTTCCATGCATCACACTTTTTGCGTAACCAACAATGCCCCCAAAAGCTTCTACGATGGCTTGATGTCCTAAACAAACTCCTAAAATCGGATATTTTGTATAATAGGTTTGAATGACCTCTTCTATAATTCCTGCTTCACTTGGTTTACCAGGACCTGGTGAAATAATAATGCAAGAAGGATTGAATTTTTCTATTTCTTCAACAGATATTTCATCATTTCTTACAACCTTTATTTCTTCATTAATAGAACCAATCAATTGATAGAGGTTATAAGCAAAACTATCATAGTTATCAATAAGTAGAATCATAATCAATACCTCCATCTGCCATTTTAATTGCTTCTACAACGGCTCCTGCTTTATTTAAACACTCTTGATACTCACTTTCAGGAACACTGTCATAAACAATACCTGCCCCACTACAAATAGAAATTTCATTATTTCTTTTATAAGCTAAGCGAATACCAATGCATAGATCCATATTTCCTGTAAAATCTAAATAACCAATGGCACCACCATAAATGCCTCTTTTATTTTGTTCTAATTGATTAATAATTTGACAAGCTCTTATTTTAGGTGCTCCTGATAACGTTCCTGCAGGAAGTAAAGAATCAATGGCATCTAAGGCATCATATTCATCTTTGATTTCACTACTTACTACACTCGCTATATGAATAACTCTCGAGAACTTTAAAATATCCATATAAGAAATAACTTTGACACTATTAAATTTAGAGATCTTTCCTAAATCATTTCTTCCTAAATCAACGAGCATATTATGTTCAGCTAATTCTTTTTCATCTTTTAATAATCCTTCTATTAATTGTTGATCTTCTTGATCATCTTTTCCTCTTTTTCTTGTTCCCGCAATTGGGAAAGTTGTTAACTTCTTTCCTTCTAGTTTAATAAGGGTTTCAGGAGAAGCTCCTGCAACTTCAATATTATCACTTGCAAAGTAGAACATATAAGGCGAAGGATTCGTTGTTCTTAATACACGATAAGTATCAAAAAGAGAACCTGTTGCTCTTGCATATTGTCTATTTGATAAAACAACTTGGAAGATATCCCCTTCTTTAATAAACTCAATACCTTTTTCAACCATTTGACAATAGTCTTCTTTAGAAAGAACGGGTTTAAAATCATCTAACAATTTTAATGGCTGAACAAGTGTTTTAACATGTTTACGAACAATGTATTCAAGTTCATCTAATTCTTTAATTCCTTTTTTATAATTCTTTTGTAAATCATCTGTCTTAATATTGACAATAAGAATCAATTTTTGTTTAAAGTGATCAAAACAAATCACTTTATCAAATAACATTAAATCAACATCATTAAAACCATTATCCTTTTGATTTTTAATAATTGAAGGCTCACTATATTTAAAATAATCAAAACTAAAATAACCAACCAGTCCCCCTGTAAAAGTAGGAAACCCTTCTAACTCTAAACTACGATTTTCATTTAAAACCTTTCTGATATATTCTTTAGGATGTTCTACCTTAAAGATTTTATCATTGACTTTCATCATCTTGTTGTAACATGTAATTTCACTTTTAGGATCAAATCCAATAAAAGTATATCTCCCCCATTTACTTTTATCTTCATGACTTTCTAACATGTAAACATGTTTAGAATACTGTTTTAGTTTTCTCATCAATTCGATTGGTGTAATCATATCACTATAGATTTCTTTTTTTATTGGAACTAAATTGCAATCATCTAGATTCATTTTTTCTAATGTTTCCAATTCTGGATAATACATAAAACTCCCCCTTATAATTAAAAAAAACCGTCCTGAAAGTTAAACTTTCAAGGACGGTTATATCCGCGGTGCCACCTTGATTCATGATTATAAAATCATGCCCTTAGCTAGATGCTATCACATCTACGACTACTTACGTAAGTCTAACGTCAAAGAATACTCAGCCTAAGCCTTTCCTTTTGCCCTCAGTGGTCCATTTAATAGTCTGCGTTCTGTTTGCTTCCACCATCCAAACTCTCTATAAGTGCACGATCTATTTTTATCTCCACTTCATCGGTTTTTACTTGTTTGTATTATAAAACTGTTTAAAAAACAAAGTCAACCAAGTTAAACAATGTTTTATTTTTTATACAATCTATTTAGCTTTATCAATTGCTTCAATAACCGCATTTCTAAAGCCATTTTCTTCTAAAGCTTTGACTCCTTTGATGGTAATTCCTCCTGGTGAACAAACTTGATCCTTTAATAATCCTGGATGGGCCTTCGTTTCTTGCACCATTTTAGCGCTTCCTAAAACGGTTTGACTAGCAAGTTTATAAGCTAAATCACGTGGTAAACCATTTAAAACAGCTCCATCAGCAAGTGCTTCAATAAACATATAAACAAAAGCAGGTCCACAACCACTTAAAGCTCCTCCAGCAATCATTTGTTTATTATCAATCACATAAACTTCACCAATGCTTTCAAACATTTGATAAGCAAAATCAAATTCTTCTTGAGTCAATGTATTTTCTCTTTCAAATAGTGTTACACCTTCAAAAACCTTTGCAGGTGTATTTGGCATAATTGTAAGATGATGTGTTTCAGGAATGAGTGTTTCATATTTTTCATGACTATATCCTGCCACGATTGATATAATTGTTTTATCATCTAAAAGATCTTTTACTTTATCAAGTACGCTTTCAATGACATTTGGTTTAACCCCCATTAAAACATAATCACTATGTTTTACCAAATCTCTTTCGCTTGTACAAACACGAATCCCATAATCTTTTTCCATTTGTGTAAGTTTATCTTGGTTAATGTCAAAACCACAGACATCTTCTCCTTTGATAAATCCACTTTCAATAACACCTTGACAGATTGTCCCTGCCATATTTCCTAATCCTATAAAACCTAATTTCATTTTTAAATCCCCCTTTTATAAAAAAGAGCTAACTGCGTTAGCTCTAAATTCTTCTGTTTTTAATAAATGCTGGTGGAAAACCATCATCATCGTCATCATCGTCAAATGAATCATAAGTTTGCGGTTCATCACCTAATGGTTTTGCGACAGAAGGTTGTACAGTAACTTCTTCTTTTTCTTCTTCAAATCCAGTCGCAATAACTGTAACAATGATTTCATCATCTAAGTTTTCATTAATAGCAATACCTAAATATGTGTTAATGTCATCCCCAACTTCTTGAGTAATTGTTTCAAGGGCAATATTTGCATCATATAATGAAATATTTGGTCCACCTGTAACATTAATAATTGCATCTTTAGCTCCAGCAACAGAGACTTCTAATAATGGTGAAGAAATAGCACGTTTAGCAGCTTCTTTTGCTTTATCATCACCAGAAGACATACCAATACCAATTAAAGCATTTCCTCTATTTTTCATAACCGCACAGATATCAGCAAAGTCAAGGTTGATAAATGCTGGAACAGCAATTAAGTCAGTAATTGTTTGAACACCTTGTCTTAAAACATTATCTGCTTCTCTAAATGCTTCTTGCATTGGACGACCACCAATTAATTGTAATAAACGATCGTTTGAAACCACGATAATACTATCAACATTTGCACGTAATTCATCAATACCTTCAATAGCTTGTTTTTTACGTTTCATTCCTTCAAAAGTAAATGGTTTTGTAATAACACCAACAGTTAACGCTCCAAGTTCACGTGCAATCTTTGCGAATACCGGTGCAGCACCTGTTCCTGTTCCACCACCCATACCTGCAGCGATGAAAACCATATCAGCTCCTTCTAAAGCTGTTCTAATATCACCTTCAGATTCTAAAGCAGCTTTTTTACCCATTTCTGGATTACCACCTGCTCCTAAACCTTTTGTTAAATCTTTTCCTAAAACAATTTTATTTTCAACTGGTGAGCGACGTAAAACTTGTACATCAGTATTAGCGACAAAAAATTCTACCCCTCTTACCCCTTCTTCAACCATTCGATTGACAGCGTTGTTTCCTCCACCACCAACACCAATGACTTTTATTTTTGCTACTTGTTCAAAATCTAATTCTTCGTTCATGATTTTCCCTCTCTTTTATTTATTCTTCTTCACCAAAGAAAGTATCAAGTAATCTACTGAACCTTCCAGTTTTTTCTTTTGTATCCTTTGTTTTTGTTAAACCTTTAAATTTTACAGCCATTGTATTAGAAATATCTGGTAATATAACCGACGTTTCATAAGCTCCTAAATATTTTGCTCGATCCGACATATAGAAAATCATTCCTACTGCTGAAACAAACGCCATATCGCGAATCCCTATAATATCTGGACGATAAACTCTCACAGGACCTTCTAAAACATTTCCAGCTACCTTATCTAACATTTCAAGTTCACCGCCACCACCAACGATCAAGGTTTCATAATGACCCTCATCATCAATGATCTGTAATTTTTCTTTAATTACATTTAAAGCATCAACAGTTGCTTCTTCCAAAATATGCGCAAAATCTTTTTGCGTATAATCTTTTCGTCCATCCGGTAATTCTGTTGAATGAATAATATCTTCCTGTCCTATCGTATAATCTAAAGAACCATATTTAATTTTATAAGCTTCCGCTTGATTCATTGAGATTTGTAGGTTTTGAGCAATAGCTCTTGTCAAGTTATATCCACCTACAGAACATACTGTCAAATATTTCAAATAACCATCTTTATAAAAAGAAATTGTTGAAGTCTTATACCCCATATCAATCAATACAGCACCTTCTTGAAGATAAACAGCATCAAATGCTTCTTTCGCACACGCAAAAGCATTAATACAAATATCCATAACTTCTAAGCCTGCTTTTTCTACAGCCATAATATATGGATATAAAATAGATTTTTGTGAAGTAATAACAAGTGTATCAACAATTAAATTTCTTGATGATTCTCCGATCGGTGGTTGATTACTGATTCCAAAATCACCATTAAATTTAACAGGAATCACACAAACTACTTCTTCTTCAGAAGATCTTTTAAATTTCGTGGATAATTTCAATCCTCTAACAATATCATCTTTTGTTATTTTTGCTTCATGATTTAAAGAAACAGTACTATTACTTTGATAGAGTTTTGAACGAATGGTTGGTATTGTTAAACCAATAGCTTTGATTTCTCCATCAAGAAATTCATTAGCTTCTTGGACAACCGCTTTAATATCATTTACCAATAAATGTTCATCTTCAATAATACCTTTTTTTACACCATGACTTGGGACTTTTTTTGAAAAAAGCACATGCAAATTAGAGTTCATTATTTCGCCAACAAGTAATTCAATTGTTGCACTACCTATATCTAACACTGCATAAACTTCATTCATGTCTATCTCCCCTTACTACATATATGTTAATAATATCATAAAAGCTACGATAATTAAAGGTTTTAGTTTCAATCACGTAGCTTTTTTCTTTGTTATTTAATTGTATACATACACATTTTTACCTAAAAAATCATAGTATTTATTTTCAGGATATTTTTGAGTAACTAAATAGTAATTCGTTGATGTCAGTTGACGAACCATATCTTCAATTCTCACATAAAAGATCTTACCATCATCCAATTCCAATTTACACTTTGTTTGATCTTTATCATTTGGTTCAAAAACGATACTTGAAATCTGATTTTTGATAACTGATGGCAATTGTTTGTATTCTTTAATAAATTGTTTTAAATGTTTTTCATCAAAATTTATAGCTTGTGGATATCTTTGAACATAAGAAAGCTTTTCTTGCTTTGTATCTTTTTCCATAACACCATCTTCATCAACAATATAAAGTATATTATCGATATAACTATAAAGCATCGCATTATTTTCTTGAACAGTAATTTTCACATTTCCTAACAAATCTTTTTTTACAGTTGCTTTTTTTATGAAAATCATTTGTTCAATTTCTTTCTTCACTTGATTCTTATTTACTTTAAAGAAATATGTTTCTTTTGATTTAATTGAAATATGTTCAATAATATTTTCTTGATTCGTTAGATGACATCCACTCACTGAAATCTTCTTCACTTTGCTTGCATTCCCCGTCATAAAAATAATACAAGCAATGATTATTAAAACAATCAAGACAAAGCATCTTCTTCTCTTTTGCTTTTTCTTTTTTATTTTCTTTTGCATGTTTTTTACTTGATTAACATCATGCTCATTGTACATATACGTAGCCATTTTATAACTCCCAGTTAATAAAACGTACTTCAGGTTTTAATAAAACGCCTGATTGTTCTTGTACTGTTTTTTGAACATAAAATATTAAATCATAAATATCCTTAGCAGAAGCATAACCATTATTGACAATAAAATTAGAATGCTTAGGTGATACTTGCGCACCTCCAATTTCATAGCCTCTAAGTTTAGCATCATCTATCAATTTCCATGCCGCATTTCCTTCAGGATTTCTAAAAACACTTCCTGCACTTGGTTTATTCCATGGCTGTGACGACATACGTCTTTCTTTTCTCTTATCTAATTTTTCATTGATTTCTTCAACACTTTTGTTTTCCAATTCAAAAGTTGCTTCTAAAACGATCCATTTAGGATGGTCTTGAATAATGGAATGTCTATATGAAAATTCCATTTCTTCTTTCGTAAGTGTTACAACCTTTAAATTTTCATTTAATACTTTAACAGATTTCACAACTTCACTTAAACATGATTTATAAGCACCGGCATTCATAAAAATACCTCCACCGATATTTCCCGGAATACCTCCCATAAATTCGAAGCCACTTAAACCAACTTTTGCACAATCATAAGCAAGTTTAATCATCGCAACACCACTTTGTGCCACAACTTCACTTCCGTTGATTGAATAATGATTCATATTCTCTAATGAAATAATAATTCCTTCAAAACTTTTATCTGAAAATAATAAATTAGATCCTCTACCAATAACAAAAAGTTGAATTCTATGTTTTCGACAATATTTAATAATAGAAATAAGTCCTTCTACATCTTTTACTTTAATAAATAATCTTGCTGGACCTCCTACACGATATGTTGTGTGTTTATAAAGAGGTTCATCTTTTAAAATTGTTCCTACATTAAGTTCTAAAAGTTCTTGATAATATTTTTCAAATTTCATAATTATTTTCCTAACATATCCACAATCACTCGATACATATCTTCAAGAGCGTTTGGTTTTCCTAATTTTTGTGCGTTTTCTTTTAAAACATTTAAACGACTTTCATCATTAATAATTGAATCAATTGTAGAAATCAATTTTTCACCTGTTAAATCCTTTTCTAAAATCATATCTGCCGCTTGATTATTGACAAGTTCCCTAGCATTATATTCTTGATGATTTGCAGAGACATAGGGACTTGGAATCAAGATTGCTGGAACACCTAAAGCGGTTAATTCAGCAAGGGTACTTGCACCCGCACGAGAAACGATTAAATCAGTAATATGCATTAAGGATGGCATATCATTTACATAAGGAACAATATGCACATTTTCATTTTCATAAGCTTTCATTGATTCATAATAAGGTTTTCCTGATACATAAACCACTTGATAATCTTTTCCTTTAAATTGATCCATGCATTCTTTCATTGTTTGGTTCACTGTTTGTGATCCTAATGACCCCATAACAATTGTAACAACCTTTTTTTGACGATCTAAATGATATTCATCGTAGACATCCTTAGGTTGTTCATGAACAATCACACTGGCACGAGGATTTCCCAAAAGAAGGGTTTTTTCTTTTGGAAATTCTTGATAAGCTTTTTGATAACAACAAACAATTTGATCTACTTTTTTAATTAAAATCTTATTTGTAAGACCAATAATTGAATTTTGTTCATGGATCATGGTTTTGATTTTTAAACCAAAGGCAGCTTGAACAGCTGAAGCACTTGGATAGCCTCCAAAGCCAACAACAATATCAGGATTAAATTTCTTAATTGCTTTTTTTGCATGTCCAATAGAGCATACAAATAATAAAGCAGCATGCGCTTTCTTTAAAGGATTTCCAACAAGTCCTTTAACATTAAGTCCTACATAATCATAACCAAGTTGTGGAACAACTTGTGATTCTAAACGATCTTTTGTCCCAATGAATAGGAACTTGGAATCAGGTTCTTGTTTTTTTATATATTCAACTAAGGCAAGAGCAGGATAAAGATGCCCTCCTGTTCCTCCCGCAGCAACGACGACTTTCATTTCATTTCACTCCTTATTCTTATTCTTAATTATACTCTAATTTTTTAGAATATGAAATAACTACAGTGCATTAAATAGTGCCACTATTTTCTAAAAAAATCAAGATTGAAATAAAAATTTCCAAATATTTCTATTTGGAAATTATTTATGTATTACAAAGCTGACACCATCTTCTCTATTAAGTGCTTCTACTTTAAAGCCATACATTGTTACTGTCTTATAAACAATAGATAATCCTAAACCAAATTGTCCTTTATGTCCAATTTCATAAGGTTGAAATAATGACTCAGGATTTGAATTATCAATGGGCTCTCCATCATTAAAGATTTCTAAATATTGATTTTTTAAAATAACTTTGATTGTATGATTTACATAACGCGAAGCATTTTCAATAATATTTTCAATACAAATACGCCAATATTCTTCATCACCTTTAAAATAAGTATCTTGAAGTTCAGTAATAATTTCAATATCTGGATGCATTGCATTTAACTGATAAACAATATGCTCGATAAGTTCTTTCATAGAACACACTTCATCACCAACCTGCCCACTTAAATAATCCAATCGATTTAAATAAAGTAAACTTCTTACTTTCTTTTCCAAGCGGTTCGTATTCTCCAAAATAACATCAACGGAAGAATCTTTATCTCCATAAGGATAAACATCATCTTTGATACTTTGTGCATAGGTTTGAATTAAAGCAATTGGTGTCTTCAAATCATGAGAAATATTATGAATCATTTCTTCTTTAATTTCATTTTGTTTATCAATTTCTTCTTTCATCTCAATAAGTGAAGAAGAAACGATACCTATTTCATCTCGTCGATCAATATGTAATGTACTTTCTTTATCTTCTTTAATATCATCAATATAATTCTTAATAAGCTTTAATGGTTTTATTAAAGAAGAAACCCAAATAAATAAAACAAGGGCAATAACGAATAGAGCACCATAAAAAATATTAATAACTTGTCCTTTCAAACTATTAATAAGTGTTTTTGAATACTCGCTATAAACGATTGAAATAATATAATTGTCACTGTCTGCCCTAGCAATTTGATAATAGATCGTTTCATCATTCATTTTTACTTTTGCTTGAAGTTTCTTTTTATTTTTTTTGATTACCTTTAAAAGATCATCTTGAAAAGCATAATCTAATACTTGAAATTTCTTAGCTGATATTTTTTGAGAAGAACGTAACGTATCTTCACTAACACAATAAGTAAAATGATATATTTGTTTTTCAGAATCTAATGCATCTGGCGAAAAATCATAAGAATAGAAATCATTTTGTGAACGCGTTAATACATCATACATTTCATTATCCATAATATGTGTGAGGTTATTGTCAATCAAAGGCAATAGTATCACTAGAATACTTATTGCGATGATTGAAAATATAATAATAAGCTGCTTTTGTAACGAATATTTTGTAAGCATTAATCTAAACGATAGCCAAAGCCATAAATTGTACGAATGTTAATTTCTGGCATTTTTTTACGTAAACGACGAAGTGTATCGTCTACTACACGATCACTTCCAAAGTAATTTTCATCCCACACTTTTGATAAAACTTGTTCACGAGAAATCGCAAGTCCTTTATTATTTAAAAAATACACAAGTAAATCATATTCTTTTGTTGTTAAAATAACTTCATTATTATGATAGAATACACGTCTTTTTTCTAAATCAACATCATAACCATCTATTTGTATTTTTGATGGATTATCATAAGCTCTTTTTAATAAATTATTAATTCTTAAAATAACTTCTTTAATATTAAATGGCTTTGTAATATAGTCATCCGATCCTTTTTCTAAACCAATAATACGATCGAACTCTTGATCTCTTGCCGACATAAAGATAATTGGCATTTTAGGCTTTGATGCTTTAATTTCATTAAACAATTCAAAACCACTAGCCTTATCCAACATAATATCTATCAGCCATAAATGGACATCATCGTCTTTATGAAGTAAAGCTTCATCATACGTATAAAAAGAACAAACACTATATCCTTCTTTTTCTAAATAGGTTCTTACTAAATCATTTAAATTCTTTTCATCATCTATAATATTAATCTTAAATAACATTTTTTCTTCACCCCATCTTTATTCATACCAATTTTATTATGTCCATTATATAGAAAATATTGCCATAATCTATGGCAATATTTTGTGAGAATATGTGATTTTAGTGTTTGATAATAAATCCTTGTTCTCTCATTTTTGAGATAATATAATCAACAGATTCTAAACACTTTTCGTTTGTATTTGCTTCAACCATAACACGTACAACTGGTTCAGTTCCAGATTCACGTACTAAAACACGTCCTTCATCACCTAATTTTGCTTCAACTTCTTTAATTGCTTCTTGCACTTTAGGATCATTTTGTGCTTCTTTTTTATCTCTAACATAAACATTTTTCATTAATTGAGGATAGATAGTCACTGGTTCTACTAATTGAGCAAGTGTTTTCTTGCTTTCAATAACAGCTTCCATGATTTTTAATGATGTTAAAATACCATCACCTGTTGTTGCATGTTTAGAGAAAATGATATGTCCTGATTGTTCCCCACCAATACAATGACCATTTTTTACCATGTTTTCATTAACATATTTATCTCCAACAGCTGTTTTTTCGTATTTAATACCTTCTTTATCTAACGCTTTATATAAACCTAAGTTAGACATAATTGTTGTAACAATTGTATTGTTTGATAATTCACCATGTTCTTTTAAGTATTTACCACAAACATAAAGAATTAAATCACCATCGATTACACGACCAAATTCATCAACAGCTAAACAACGGTCAGCATCTCCATCATAAGCAAAACCAATATCTAATCCTTTTGATTTTACAAGTTCTTGTAAAGATTCAATATGAGTTGATCCACAGTTTGTATTAATATTTAAACCATCTGGTTCACTATGAATCACATAAGTCTTTGCACCTAAAGCATCAAAAACACTTTTTGCAAGATTAGAGCTTGCCCCATTGGCACAATCTAATCCAACTCGAATATTTTTAAAAGCACGTGTAGGAATAGACATCAAATATCCCAAATATCTATTTCTTCCAACTGAGTAATCTGTTGCACAACCAATTCCATCTTTTGTTGCAAAAGGAATTTCATCAACTTCACCATCAATATATTTTTCAATTAAGTCTTCAACTTTAGCATCCATTTTATGACCATTAGCATCTAAAACTTTGATTCCATTATCATAATAAGGATTGTGTGAAGCAGATATCATGATTCCGCAATCAAATCCATCAGTTCTTGTAATGTAAGCAACACTTGGTGTTGTTGTTACGTGCATTAATGAAACATCAGCACCACTTGCTGTAAGTCCAGCAACAAGAGCATATTCAAGCATATATGAACTTCTTCTTGTATCTTTCCCAATAACAACTTGTGCATGGTCTTTATTTCGACCAAAATACCAACCTAAATAACGACCTACCTTATAGGCATGTTCTACTGTTAAAACTTTATTGGCTTCTCCTCTAAAACCATCTGTTCCAAAATATTTTCCCATTTTTAAAATCTCCTATTTTTTTATATTTACGCGAATTTGTTCATCGCTGTCTAAACGATAGCTTAAGGTTGAATCACTTAATTCAACTTCAAGTTTGACATTATGGCGTCCTTTTTTCAATCCGTCAACATTAGCATAAACTTTAATATCCTCATTTGTCAAGGCGTTTATACGATCACTTGTTCCTGTTATGGTTAAATTACATGTATCTTGTGATAAAGTCACATTTCCGCTTTTTCCATTTTTTATATGAATAGGAATATCGACGAATTGTCTTTGAGCTGATGGAACAATAGATATTGTTCCATCTACTGTTGTAAAGGACATTTTATTGACATCAGAAACACTTAAAAGTTTCAAATCTTTAAATGTTTTTCCTTCTTCTAAATCACTAATATCTACTTTAACTTTAACATTTTCAATATCCTTTAATTTACTTTCATCACCATAGATTTTAACTTTATCTTTTGAAAAAGTCATTGAATCAACAGCATAACCTGTCGCAATTGTTCCTGTATATTCAGGGACAAGTGGAACTGATTTACTATAATTTGAAAGTGAACAATCAACCTTGACAGTAGAAGGAATAACACTTACATCTAAAACCTTACCACTTCTATCATATGCCTTAATCTTACATTTTTGTGTAAATGAATCGGTTACGCCTTTTAAATCAATAATTGCTTGAACAGAATAAACATTATCAATATTATCCTTCGACCCTCTTACTTCAACTTCACTATGTTCCATTGAATCCACAGAAACAGAACTTTTAGAGATTAAGCTATCTTCATTTTTAAAACGATATCCTAAACTAAACGTTTTTGTTACCTTTTGCGATACTGTTACTGTGACCGTTTGAGGAACAATGAGAACTTCCAAGTTACTTGAAAAATTACGTGATTTTAATTCTACTGTTTGTTCACCTTCACCCACTCCTGAAAAATCAGCATAAACTTCATAATTTTTCATGAATTTTGTATTATAAATGTCTATCGATGGTCCAACTAATCCTACACTTACGCTCTCTGGCATACCAGCTACAACAAAATCATCTTGAAGATTTTCAATTTTCACCGGAACTGATTGAATATAATCTCCTGAATTCGGTGTTGAAAAAATACTATCAAAGTTTCCTCCATTGACTGTAAATAATAAGATTGTCGCTAGAATAAATGAAAGTATTTTTAAAGAAAGTCCTGATTGCAACATTTTATCTAAAGTGGAGTTAATAAAGTTCATCACTTTAATTGCCCCATTAACAAAGGATTCTCCTTTTGAATCAATTTCTGCATTGATCATTTGTGTTGTTAGATGCTTTTCTTCTAGTTTTTCTGGGTTTTCTTTTTCTTTCGAAATAAATTTTAAGAAAAAATCAGTTGTTGAATCACGATGTTCTTGATCTTTTTTACTCATCATCATCACCATCCTCATCTTCTGATTTAAACCATTCTAGTTCATTAACAAGACTTGCTCTTAATTCTTTTCTTGGAATTTTAATAAGTTCCCCTTTAATAGCAAAAGAAATCGTTCCCGTTTCTTCAGAAACAACAATTGTAAGAGAATCGGTGATTTCACTAATTCCTAAAGCCGCACGGTGTCTTGCCCCATAAATCGGTGAAAGATCACGTTGAGTTGGCGGGAAAAAGGCCGCTGCGCAAACAACACGATCATCTCTAATAATGACAGCCCCATCATGTAAAGGTGTTCCTTCCCAAAATATCGTATTAAATAATTCAGATTTAATATCTGCATTAATTTTAGTACCCGTATTAATGTAATCAATTAATGATTGTCCTCTTTCAAAAGTTATCAAAGCTCCTGTTTGGGTTTCCGAAAGTTTTGTAACTGAATCAACAATTTCATCGAGCATATGTTCCTTTTGATCATTAGATAAATGATCCATATGATACTCTCTTTTCGTTTGTCCCATTTTTTCAAGTAAAGAACGAATTTCTGGTTGGAAAATAACAATGATGGCAATAATCCCCCACGTTAAAACCGTATCCACTAAATATGACATTGTTGAAAGTCCTAAAACACTTGTGACTAATTTAATAAGTAAAATAATAAGAACCCCTTTAAACAGCTGCATTGTTCTCATATTTTGTTTAAACATACTAATTCCTAAATATAAAATATACCACACTAACAACAAATCAATCAGTGTACGAATAATATTCACAATTAAAGAGAAGTTTACTTCTATACCTGCTAACATTCTATCGCCTACTTTCTTTAAATTTATTATACTTGATGTTTTTCATTTTATAAAGAAAAGATAGGTTTTTATTCAAAACCTACCTTTTTTTCTTTATTATTAATAAATCTTTAAATTCCTCAATATTAATTTTATAACCATGTTCTTTCTTTTTTAAAGCTTCTAAAACATCTTGATATCTTTTTTTCGTAAGAGGATTTGTTATCATACAAATAATCGAAATAAGTAAACAAACATAGGTAACTCCTATAAATAAAACAGCAATTCCATGTTGTGTATATAAAGTTTGCGTAGCTTTTTGATCATTATAACCTATCCAATCCATACAATTCCCTAAAATACTAACCCCTATAGCAGCGGCTATTTTTTGTGAAACAGTTGCCATTGAATAGAAAATACCATCTTTTCTAACATCGTTTATCAAACAATCTACTTCAACACAATCACTAATCATTGCATAAATCACTTGGTATAAAGCATTCAATCAACATATTATAAAATGATTAACATGATGGAAACCAAGTGTCAACTCATTACCAAAGCAAATCAAATCATGACAAATATGGTTTATGTCGAATATCGAGATGAAATAATAATTATTAAAAGCGAACACATTTCTTTTAACAGTAACGAAATCACACAATATAAAATTTTAGGAGAACATATTAAATACAGAAGACAACAAAACCATTCCTTAGATCACGCTATTAGTGGGATAGTTGAATGGAAGAAGATGTTAGCCTCTGATAGAAAGAAAACTTTTTATCAATATTATTACACAATTTTAGATAATCAGTTAGAAAATGAAAATTATGATATCATTCCATCTGGTAATTATTTAGTTGTTTATCATAAAGGAACTTATGAAACATCTTATCAATCTTATCATCTCTTTTTAGATTATGCTAAAAAAAATCATCTCATATTAGATGATATTGCTTATGATGAAAGCTTAATCGATGAACTTACTGAAGCAAATCCTCAAAACTATATTACACAAATTAGTGTCAAATTTAAAAAAGAGCTCTAAAAGAGCTCTTATGCATTATTTTTTCTATATTGTTGTCTTCTTTCGTTTTCAGTTAAATAGCGTTTTCTTAAACGAATATTTTCAGGTGTTACTTCAACAAGTTCATCTTCATTAATATAATCTAAACAAGATTCTAGATTAAATTGACGAGGTCTTTTTAAAACAACTGTTGAATCTTTTGATGATGAACGAGTATTTGTCATTTGTTTTCCTTTAGTAACATTAACTGTTAAATCATTATCTCTACTGTGTTCACCAACAATCATACCTTCATATACGTCAACACCAGGACCAACAAACATTACTCCACGGTCTTCAACACTTCCAAGTGAATAAGCTGTTGTTTGTCCACTATCAATTGAAATTAAAACACCTAAGTTTCTCTTACCAACTGTTTCACCTTCCATTGGACGATAGTCAATGAATGAGTGAGAAATAATTCCATATCCTTTTGTCATTGTTAAGAAATTTGTCATAAATCCAAATAAACCTCTTGATGGAATTGTATAAACAACACGTGTTTGTCCATCACGAGAATCCATTGTTTCTAAGACACCTCGACGATATCCAAGTGATTCAATAACAGCTCCAATACAATCATCAGGTGCTTCAATTGTTACTTCTTCATATGGTTCACAAACAACACCATCGATTTCTTTCATAATCGCTTTAGGTTTAGAAACTTGTAATTCATAACCTTCACGTCTCATATTTTCAATTAAGATAGATAGATGTAATTCTCCACGTCCAGAAACGATCCATTCTTCTTTATTTTGGATTCTTTCAATTTTTAAAGATACATCTCTATTTGTTTCTTTAAATAATCTTTCTTCAATTTGTCTTGCTGTCACAAATTTACCATCTTGTCCAGCAAATGGTGAGGTATTTGTACCAAAAACCATTTGAATTGTTGGTTCATCGACATGTAATAATGGTAAAGCTTCTTCTTGACCTGTTGTACAAACAGTTTCACCTACACCGATATCAGCAAGACCAGCAATGGCAACGATATCTCCTGCACTGGCTTCTTCAATTTCAATACGGTGTAAACCAATAAATCCATAAAGTTTTTGAATTCTAAATTGTGTGTGACTTCCATCAGCTCTTACACAAGTTACAGATTCATTAACATGAATTTTACCTCTTTGAATACGTCCAATTCCAATACGTCCTACATAATCATTATAATCTAATAAGGCTGGTTGGAATTGTAATGGTCCATCTACATCAACTAATGGTTCAGGAATTTCTTTGATAATCATATCAAATAAACAATCCATATTTGGTACTTGTGTTGAAATATCAGGATCTAAACTTGATGTTCCTTGTAAAGCTGAAGTATAGATTGTTGGGAATTCTAATTGGTCATCATCAGCACCTAATTCCATAAATAATTCTAAAACTTCATCCATAACTTCATCAATACGTGTTACAGGTCTATCGACTTTATTAATAACAACGATTGGTTTTACTTTAGCAGCTAATGCTTTCTTTAATACGAAACGTGTTTGTGGCATTGTTCCTTCATAAGCATCTACTACTAATAAAACACCATCTACCATGTTCATGATACGTTCTACTTCTCCACCAAAGTCAGCATGACCTGGTGTGTCCATGATATTGATTCGATAATCTTTATAATTAATTGCTGTATTTTTAGCAAGAATTGTAATTCCTCTTTCTCTTTCAAGGGCATTGCTATCCATAGCACGTTCGTTGATTTGTTCACGGTCTTCTAATGTTCCAGATAGCTTTAATAATTGATCTACTAATGTTGTTTTTCCATGGTCTACATGGGCAATAATCGCTATATTTCTAATATTCATACGCTACTCTCCCTTCAATAACTTCCTCATTATATCACAATAATTTCAATTGTCATTATTTATTTTAATATGTCAAAAACAATTTTCAATGTAAGAGTTTACACTTTATTTTTGACTCAAAACTTCTTTTTTTATAACTTCTAATACACCTTGATGATCATTACTTTTTGCAATACCATAAGCAATATCTTTAATCCGTGGTACTGCATTAGCCATGGCATAACTATATTTAACAGATTTTAATAAAGTATAATCATTCATTTGATCACCAAAAGCCATACATTCTTCTGGTTTAATATCCAATTCTCTTTGTAAGAGTTTTATAGCAACACCTTTATTAATATCTTCGTTTTGAATATCAATCCATTCATTACCAGAAGTTGTTGCTTTAACACCTTTATCTAAACCACAAGCAATATCATCTGCATAACGAATGATTTGATGATTTGGATCATAAATAGCAATCTTCATAATTTCATCATCAATATCATCATAACTCTCTACGAATTGGTAATTACAATAATACGTGCGTACCACAGGTTCTAAATGTTTAAATTCATTTAAACAATAAGCACTTTTAACCCCACATAAAATCATATTCAATTCTGGATGGGATTCTACTAATTGAATCACCGCTTGTACTTGTTCTTTTTTTAACGTATTTGTCGCAATCAAGTTTGCTCCCTTAGCAATATAACTTCCATTTTCTCCTATGAAATACATTTCATTAGAAATCGGTAAAAATTTTTGATACAAACGGAAATATTGATTTCCCGATGCAATTACAAATTTTATTTTTCTTTTTCTAAGTTCCTCAAAAATATCAAAAAACTCCATAGAAAATCTTTTAGATGAATCTAAAAAAGTTCCATCCATGTCTGTCGCAATTAATTTTATCATTAAACTTATCCCCTTTATCTTCAAAAATATATTAAAGAAATATAATTTATTTTTCAATACAAACAAAAAGAAAAGTACGATTTCTCGCACCTTACTTACCTATTACTTGTTTTATTTCATCTAAGCTCTTATCTTCAAAAAGAAGTTCTAAGATTTCATCATATTGTTTCTCTGTGACATTTTCCAACCAACTTATATCTTCATTTGGGTATTTCTTTTGATAGAATTTTACGACTTGTACTTTGATCTTTTCTCTTTTTTCTTCTAATGCCTTAATTTTCTCTTCTTCCGCACTTTTTGCTTTTTCTAGTGCTTTTGATTTTTCTTCTTCTGCACTTTGTAACGCTTCCACTACTTTTTCATAATTTCGCTGTTTTGCCTTTTGTTGGCTTTGAAATTTTGCGATGGCTAGTGCTTCATCTTTTAAGTCGTCATCTTCCATGAATTTATCATATTTTTTCTTCATGATTCTCCCCACCTTTGTCAGGTTTATTCTATCACATTCATTTCCTTTTTCAATTAAATTGACAATCTCCTCTAATTCATTTAAGTTATCTTCTCCCTTTTCTTCAATAATTCGATTAATTTCTTTCATAAAGACAAAATACATATAGATCAAACTTCTTTGATTATCATGATATTTATTCCCTGTATTACTGAATTCTCTCACCAATTCATGATGTTCTTTATCATATTCATGATAGAGTACGATTTGATAAAACGGTTTGAGTTGATTGTAGTCATCTCCTTCTTCTATCTGCATAGCAATATTTTTACAGGCATAATATTGAAATCTCTTGAAGACATTTTCAAAATCATCATAGACTTGGATTTCAATATTGACAGTTTCTCCTTCACTTGTTTTTACTCTTACATCCAAAACTGCTCTTTTTTCACGATAATGACTAAGAAGTAATTCTGTATTTTTTACATACAGTTCTTTACATCTTAAAGGCGTTACTGCTTCGATAATTGTTTTTAATAAATACATACACTCTTGGTCTTCATTATTGTAGACGAAATACTTAAATAATAGGTCATTATAAAATGGAATATTCTTTTCTTTGTCCATACTTTTTCCTCCTACTCGTATATTCGTCACTTCTTTTCATTTTTTCTTCAAAAAAATAAAAAAAAGGATTTATTTGTTTTGATACAAATAAATTCCTTCTTTAAAACGATTCAAGCCATCTTTTAATCTTTCAAACGGACAAGCAACATTCATACGAATAAAAGCTTTTCCATTTTCCCCATATTCAAGACCATCACTTACGTAAATTCCTGTTTTTTCTCTTATAAAAGATGTAAGTTCAACACTATCCATACATACTTTATGACAATCAATCCATAAAAGATATGTCGCTTCTGTAGGGATTACATAAACATCATTCATTTCTTTTTGAATGAATGAAATCGCATAATCTTTATTATTTTGAATATATTGGTTTAATTCATTAAGCCAATCTTCACTTTGATTAAAAGCTGCCTTTGTTGCACAAATTGCAAAACTATTTGGTTCCGCTACTTCATCCGTATTAATTCCACGATTAACTTTATGTCTTAATACCTCATTAGCTACAACAATACATGCCGTTTGCATTCCTGCCATATTAAAAGCTTTGGTTGGGGCAATACACATAATTGTATTTTCTAAATTTGTTTTTGAAACGGATGCAAAAGGAATATATTCCTTTTGAGGATTTGTAATATCACAATGAATTTCATCACTTAAAACAATAACATGATGTTTTGCACATAAATCACCAATTCTTTGTAAAGTTTCTTTATCCCAAATTTTACCTATTGGATTATGGGGATTACAGAAAATCATTAATGTTGTTTGACTTAAAGAAAGTTTTCTTTCTAAATCTTCAAAATCAATATGATATTCTTTTCCATCAAAAACAAGATTACTTGATAAAACATGTCTTCCATTATTTAAAATGGAATTATAAAAGATATTATAAACCGGTGACATAATCAAGACATTTTCACCAACTGTTGTCACTTTTCTTACTACCGAAGAAATAGCAGGAACAACACCTGTGACAAACATCATCCATTCTTTTTCCATATAAAAATGATGTCGTCTTTCCCACCAATTTTGATAAGCTTCAAAATAATCATCAGGTACCGTATTATAACCAAAGATTTTATGATCCACTCTTTTATGTAAAGCATCAATAATTGCAGGTGCTGTTTCAAAGTCCATGTCTGCTACCCACATAGGCAGTTCATTTTCTTTTACATCCCATTTATATGAATTTGTATTAAAACGATTGGTTATCTTTGAAAAATCGTACATCTTTACATCTCCTTTAATTGAATCATTGTTTGACTTGGATCAATGATTTGATCATCAATAATCATTTCACCAATACTATGTGCACTAATTTTACCAGAAATAGGATTTGTAATACTATCAATATGACTTTCAATTTGTGCATCAATATCTTTACAGAATTCAAAAGCAAGTGTCGTATTAATTAATTTACAATTTACCATCTTTAATCCTTCGATATAACATAATCCTTGTAAACTTTCAATTGTGCAATTCACAAAAGTAATATTTTTCGTATTCCATGCAAGATATTCACCAATAATTACAGAATCATAAACCGTGACATTTTCACAATTCCAAAAAGCATCTTTTGAAACAAGTTTAGAATTTCTAACAGTAATATTCTTACCACCATCAAAGCAATAATTTCCTGATAAATTCAAACCATCAATTTCAATATTTTCACTATTCATTCCAAAGTAATCACCTTTAGCAACCACATTTTGTAACTTAATATCTTGACATTTCCATAAAGTTTCTTGAGCATTGACCATATTGACATTTTCCAAAGAAATATGTGTTCCTCTTCTAAAGGTCTTAGGCGCATCAATCACGCTATCTTTAATATTAATATGATGAGTATACCAAATACCTGATCTAGCAGTTTCAAGTAAGGTACTGTTTTCTACATTGATATGATTACAATACCATAGTGGATATTTCCACTTAAAAATACTTCCACTAATATCTATATGATCACTTTCTTTTAAAGGCGATTCTCCATCAGCAAAAATACTATCTTCTACTTTTAAATCATGACTTTTAAATAAAGCTCTTTCTCCTTTTAGATAAGCTTGTTTAACTAATTCCATTCTATTCTTCCTCCATTTTTTTCTTTAGTGAATAAATCAAATAATCTAAACAATCTATTTTCTTTTGTTCTTCGTGTAATTTATCTAACAAACAACAACGATGACACTGTAATGATTTAATAAGCATTTTTAAATCATCATTATTATATTTTTTGATACACTGTGTAATAAGCTTTTCATCACAACCAGCATCCTTTAAATTCATAATTAACTCTTCAATGATTTCCTTTTTCATAGCTTTCACCACTTTCCTTTATTATTGTAATTCTTTGTCCTTGTATTATCAAATACCTATAATAAATACATTTTTATACTTGTAAGGCATAACAAGAAGTTTTAAAATAAAAACAAAGGATGTGAAATCATGGAATTTAGACTTTTACAATATTTTCTTGCCATTGCAAGAGAGGAAACAATTTTAAAAGCAGCAGAAAGCTTACATGTTACCCAACCAACTTTATCAAGACAGATGAAAGAACTTGAAGATCATTTACAAAAACAGCTTTTCATTCGTGGTAATCGTAAGATTACTTTAACGGAAGAAGGTATTTTACTTCGCCAACGTGCTGAAGAAATTGTCAGTTTGGTTGAAAAAACAGAAAGTGAAATTATGTTATTCGATGAAACCTTAAGTGGTGAAGTCTGTATTGGCAGTGAAGAAACGTTAGGCATCGAAATCATTTGTAAAGCCATTCAACGTGTACAAGAAGATTATCCACGTATCCAATTCCATTTATTTAGTGGTAATGAACAAGATGTAACAGATCGTCTTGAAAAAGGTTTGATTGATTTTGGGGTGATTATTGAACCTGCTAATATTTATAAATACAATCATTTATCTTTACCTTATCAAGACTTATGGGGAATCTACATAAAGAAAGAACATCCTCTTGCTTTAAAAGAATCGATTACTCCTCAAGATTTAATTGATGTTCCTCTTCTTTGTTCCTCACAAGAATTAAAATATAAACAAATAGAAAACTGGGCCAATTCTTATTTTTCTAAATATCATATTATTGCAACCTATAACTTAATTTATAATGCCAGTATTCTAACAAAGGAATGTAATGGAGCTGTGATTTCTTTAAAAAACCTCATTGATACAAGTAATGAAAGTTCTTTGTGTTTTAGACCCCTTGAGCCGCAAATCACTTCATCACTTGCCTTTATTTGGAAAAAATATCGTGTTCTTTCAAAAACTGCACAGTATTTTTTAAAAGTGTTAGAAGAAGAAATAAAAAAAGCTCATAAATGCTCACAAATTAATAAAAATATGATAAAGTAAAATTAATCACTCATTAAAGAAGGGTGTCTATGGAAAGAAAAAATAAAGGATTTACTCTTGTAGAAATAATAGTAGTTCTTCTGATTATCGCCATTCTTGCAGCTATCGCTATTCCAGCTTGTCAAGGATACCTTGAAAAAAGTCGCGAATCACGTGACCTCATCAATGTTCGTGCTGCTTGTACAGATATCATTGCGATGGGAAAAACAGGATATAAAACAGATATTGTAAGAGAAGTAGAACTTACACAAAAGAAAGATGATTAGCAAGCTTTTGATTCTATAACTATTGCTGGTATTACGCACAAGAAATTAGATAGTGACACTGATAACTGGAAAGGAATTCCTAAAGCCGGTGGTGTTTGTGAAATTTCATACAATAAAGAAAAAAATACTGTTGTTTTTAATTGGAAGTAAGACAGAAGAATCCACTATTGATTTTTCATCGAGTTTACATATTGCATTAAATAATAGCGGTTTATTAGACAATGACCTTGAAAATAAAACTTTTTTTGAAATTGATTCGAAATGTGATAGTTCAACAATGGTTCCAAAATTAAAAGAACAGATCGAAAATAAGAGTTTATTAAACCATGGTACATGGGCCCATTATGGAAACGCAAAAAAAGGAAAAGAATCTGAAAGATATTTATTTTGGACTTCAGTTGATACAGATAAAGTCGGTGCTAACAAACAAATCCCTGTCATTATTAGTACAGCTGATGGAAAATTCTACATTTCATCATCAACGACTGCTCGAAAACAAAAAAGTAGTGCTTATAAACCATATGTAGCGATTGCTCCAACCGGTAATGGTAATTCTAATCAATATAAATCATACATAGCTGGAAAAGAACCATACAATACACTTGAAGATGCTTATAAAGCTTATGCTGATGTTGTAAAAAATGATTATTCTAATTACAAAGATACTTTACCACAATAGTAATAAACACGCCTAAAAGACGCGGTATGTACTCCCAAAGTCTTTACTTACTAAAGCCTGATAGCTCCAACGTCTTTACTGGCTAGAGTTGTAACAAAATAAACAGTCAAAAAAAAGAACAATGAAACAGTAGGAACCGAAACATTGTTCTTTTTTGTTATATAATTTATATATGAAAACAAAATGATTATAACGTATTACAACTATCTTCGCTAATAAATTTAGGTATTAAGTCGATGAAAATGACATGGTCGTTTGTTACTAAAAGAAATAAATCTATCTAAATATTATCTTCTTGATTTCTATTTCTAGCTGTTAAGCTATTTTTAGTTTATCACTGGAGGCTTTTTGCCTAACGCTAAAGCTATAGAGTTACCCCTCGCATGCACGTGGTATTAATTTTATAACAAAGTAACAAAAGAGCTCAATTGAGCTCTTTTACTATTATTTTAAATCTTCTCCATTTGTTTCGATAACTTTTTTATACCAATAGAAAGATTCTTTTCTTCTTCTTGCAAAATCTCCTGTACCATCATCATATCTTTCTACAAAGATAAATCCGTAACGTTTTGCCATTTCTCCAGTTGAAGCAGAAACTAAATCAATACATCCCCAAGGTGTATATCCTTTTAAATCAACACCATCTAAAACAGCTTCATGCATTTGTTCAATATGACTTCTTAAATAATCAATACGATAGCTATCTCTTACTTTACCATCTTCATCAATTGTATCATAAGCCCCTAACCCATTTTCTACAACAAAGATCGGTAATTGATAACGATCATAAATTTCATTTAGTGAATATCTTAAACCTACTGGATCAATTTGCCATCCCCAGTCAGATGCTTTTAAGTATGGATTAGGAACTCCACCTAAAATATTTCCTTTTCCACCTTCTTTTGTTTTATCAGCAGTTTGACAGTTTGACATATAATAAGAACATGTATAGAAATCTACTGGACCAGTTGCAAGAATTTCTTCGTCTCCTTCTTCCATTTTAATTTCAATATTATTTTCTTTAAAATATCTCTTTATGTAGTTTGGATATTTACCACGACATTGAACATCACTGCAGAACCAGTTCATTAGGTGATTCTTTTGTTGATTTTCAATTTGATCATTTGGATTGCACGTAAGACCATAACTTGTGGCCATGATTTGCATACATCCTACTTGATAGTTTGGATCAATTTCATGTGCCATTTTTACTGCTAAAGCACTTGCTATAAATTGATGATGCAATCCTTGGAAACGGTTTTGAGGAACATCTACTTGATCCATAAATTCCATTTCTTTAATCTCATTTAAAATACCTTGTCCTAAAAATGCTCCCATTGCTGTTGTTGCACTATTGATTTCATTAAATGTTAGCCAATATTTTACTTTTCCCTTATAGCGAGTAAAAATAGCTCTACAGAAATTTAAGTAACAATCAATCATACGACGATCTACCCATGAATTCCATTTTTTTGTTAAGTTAAATGGTACTTCATAGTGAGAAATTGTAATGAGTGGTTCAATACCATATTTTAAACATTCATCAATTAATTCTTCATAGAATTTTAAACCTGCTTCATTAGGTTTTTCTTCATCACCATTTGGGAAAATACGTGTCCATGCAATAGAAAAACGATACATTTTAAATCCCATTTCCGCAAATAACGCAATATCTTCTTTAAAACGATGATAATGATCAATCGCATCATGACTTGGATAGAATGTCCCTTCTTCTAATACTGGTGTAATTCTTTTACTTTTTGTAGCAGTTCCTCCTGTACAAATATCTGGACAAGAAATACCTTTACCACCTTCTTGCCAGCCTCCTTCTAATTGGTTTGCAGCTGTTGCTCCACCCCAATAAAATCCTTTTGGAAAACTCAATTTTCTCCCTCCTTGTTTTGATATACAAAATTTCAAAATTTATTATAGCTTACCCTTTGAAAAAACGCTTACTTTTTTCAGTATTGTAAAATTACTTGACAAAAAGAACTATCATAGTTGTTTGACAGTTCTTCATGGATATTTGAATCATAGATGTGATTGATCAAGTGATTATTAAGTTTTTCTCTAATAATTTCAATTTCTTCATTACTTGCATTATTGATAATTGAATCAATAATATCATTAAACATTTTATCTTCCATAGCTTTCCACCTCTTGACTATATGATAAAACAAATCAAAATGGTAAGTTTTCTATCACAAAAGTTAGACTGACATTATTAGGTGTTATCACCAACATTTATCTTCGTTAGGTTATTAAAGAAAGAAAATTCATGATTTATTGGATGACAAATTATTTCATCAATTCCTAGATCTTTTGCTACTTGTGAAGAAATATAAACAGCATCTTTAATGTATCATATTCAAATGTCATTTTCTCAAAAGTATTTATATTTTGAGATTCATTATTTTTTTCTTTAGGCATTTCACTTCTAAATTGTTTAATAACAGGAAGATATTCTAAATAACGTTGTTCCTTCATCTTTTCGAGAACTTGATAACCATCCATATTAGTCATTACAATGTCTAATAAGACTAAATCAATCGATTTATCTTCTTTCACCATTTCTAAAACATTTTTTCCATCTTTTGCTTCTAAAATTTGATATTGATTCCCAATAATTCGCATAAAATTATTCGATTAATCTGGGCATCATCAACAATCAATATTTTTGCTTTTCTTTTTGGCATACACATACTCCCTCCATGACTCATTTTCATCACTTTTTCACATTTTTATTTAGATACATATAGTGATCTGCTTTTTCAATAAATTTTGGAATATAATTTAATGACTCATCATATTTAACATAACCAATACTCACACTAAAATCTGGTAAACCTTCATAAGATTGTTGAAATAATCTTTGTAAATCATTAAATATAGGAGTTATCTCCACATTTTTATCTCTTTCACATACCATGATAAACTCATCTCCACCATAACGTGAAATAAAACAATTATGTAAATGTGCAATTTGTTTTAAAATATCAGCTATCTTTAAAATGATTTGATCTCCAACAACATGCCCAAGTTCATCATTTATCTTTTTAAATTGATCAATATCTAATAAAAATAAATAAAGATCTTTTTTTGATGATTGTCCTTCATTTTCATTGTTAAATAAATATCCAATTGTTCTCGATTATTGATTTTGGTAAGTAGATCTAATGAAATAAGGTTTTGTTGAAAATAATTATAAACAATAAAAATTGAATATGTGAGTCCTAGATTAAAAATAAGTAGATGATCCACTGTAATTTGAATTAACGCAGTAATAAAAGGAAGAAAAGAAAAACGAGCAATCACTTTATATTCCTTTTGATATAAGTAATTCTTTGCTTTTTTAGATAAAAATTCTGCTTTTATTGAAAGATAAAGGATATAAGCAAATAAAATAAAAAAATAGAATGGTAGAAATTTACCACGATGATAGTTTCCTACTTGATCAATAACAAATAACCCATGTGTCCAATAAGAAAGCAAAGAAGATCCTATAAAAAAGAAGAGTGGAATAAAAGTAAGCACTAATATTTTTTTATGCTTCAAAACAGCTGACTGAAGTGTTTTTTGGGCATAAACATACCAAAAACAAACTAGCATTGCTAGTGAACAAAAATAGAAGCTATTAAATATTCCACTTTGAATCTTACTAAAAGTAAGAAGATGTTTTACATTCATGATCCAAATTGCAGCCATAAACAAATAAACACAAGCCCAAGCAATGGTATGATAAAAATAGTTCCAATGATTATTTTGTTCACGATTTATATACATTTGATATAAAATTCGAATCAATAACAATAAACAAAAAACATCCATTTCTAAACTCATTATTTCACCACTCATAATACACTTTCATTCATATCAACATAGCTTTATTATACATTATTTACCAATGCAAAAAAACACCGTTAAACGGTATTTATTCGCCAAATGTAATCCCCATTTTTTTAGCACTCGAAACAACTTCACACTCAGGATCAACAAATTTTAATTTACCTGCTGTTTCACTTAAAGGAATCGCTTTGATTTCATTTTTATCAAAAACAACAAGTTTTCCAAAATCTTTGTTTAAAAGAAGATTTGCCCCGTATACCCCAAAGCGTGTTGCCATAAAACGATCATAACTACAAGGATTGCCTCCTCTTTGAATATGTCCAGCTAACGCCACTCGAATTTCATTAGGAATCAACTCTTGTAATTGTTCAGCGACTTCATAAGCAACCGAACGTCCTTGGCGACTTGCAACTTTTGCTTTGTATTTTTTCTTCGATAAAAGACTATCTTCTTCACTAATAGCTCCTTCTGCACAAGCAATGATTGTATATTCCTTTCCTGTTTTTTGATTTTCTTTAATTTTTTTCGCAATCACTTTAATATCATAAGGAATTTCTGGAAGTAAAATCGCATCCACTCCTGCTGCAATACCTGCCTGTAAGCAAATATGTCCTACTTTATGCCCCATGATTTCTACAACGAAAACTCGACTATGACTTTTAGCGGTTGTTTCAATTTCATTTAAATAGTTTGTTGCAATATCGACCGCACTTTGAAAACCAAAAGTATAATCTGTACCCCATGTATCATTATCGATTGTTTTAGGGAGTCCTATCACATTTAAACCTTCTTGTGATAACATGTTAGCCGATTTTAAAGAACCATTTCCTCCTAAAACCACAAGACAATCAAGTTTCAATTTCTTATATGTTTTTTTCATAGCTTCAACTTTGTCAAAACCATCTTCAATAACACGCATTTTTTTAAAAGGACAACGTGAAGAACCTAAAATCGTTCCACCAACATTTAAAATATCTTCAAAATCACTTAAAGACATTTTTTTATATTTTTCATACATCAATCCTTGATAACCTTTTAAAAAGCCAATAATTTCAATATCTTTTCTTTGTTGGTAAAGTGCTTTTACTAAACCACGCATTGTTGCATTAAGTGCTTGACAATCACCACCACTTGTAAGAATTCCAACTCTCATAAAACTCCTCCTATTTCACATCATTTTTAAAAAAGTATTCTTGACTATTCATTTCTCTATTTTTATTTTTTATACGTTTGTATTTACCATTATTTTCTAATGAGCATGCTTTTACATTATCACGAAGCATACAATCAAACATTGTTAGTAACTTATGTTTTAATTTTTCATCTAATACAGGTGCTGCCACTTCAACACGTCTTTCAAGATTACGTGTCATTAAATCAGCTGAAGAAATATAAACAGTTGGATTATTTTTACCAAAAATATAAATTCTAGAATGTTCCAAATATCTTCCAACAATTGATAGAACTCGGATATGATCTGTTGCTCCTTCAACACCAGGAATAATACAACAAATCCCCCTTACAACCATATCAATTTGAACCCCTGCTTGACTTGCTTCAATAAGCTTATCAATCATCTTTTTACTTGTTACTGAATTACATTTAAAGCCAATATAAGCTTCTTTTCCTTGTTTAGCAAGTTCGATTTGTTCATCGATATACTTAAAGATATGACTGATCATACAATGTGGTGCTACCATGAGTAAATCTGTATGATTTTCGGTCTCACCTAAACATAAATGATTAAAGACTCCATTAATTTCTTCTCCTATTTCATATTTAGAAGTCATTAATGATAAATCTGTATAAAGTCTTGATGTTTTTTCATTATAATTTCCCGTACCAATTTGACTAATATATTGAATTCCTTTTTCGTTTTTATACGTGATTAAACATAACTTAGAATGCACTTTTAGACCATCTAAGCCATAAATCACACGACATCCAGCCTCTTCTAAACGTTTCGACCAATCAATATTATTTTCTTCATCAAAACGCGCTCTTAATTCAACTAAAACAACAACTTCTTTTCCATTTTCTGCCGCTTTAATTAAAGATTTTACGATTTTAGAATGCTTTGCTACACGATAAAGTGTCATTTTAATACTTACCACATTTTTATCATTACTTGCTTCATCTAAAAGTCTTAAAAATGGCGACATAGATTCAAACGGATAAGAAAGTAATAAATCTCTTTTTAAGATTTGTTTAATCATTGGTACTCTATTTTCAACCAATGCATTATTTCTTGCTTCTAAACGTTTATAGAACATACTTGGACAAATATATCTTAAACGCTCTCTTAATTCACCCACAAAACCAAAATCAAGAGGTGAATTATTAATGAAAACTTGATTTTTCTTTAAATTCAAGAAATTCATCAACATAAGTACTTCAAGATCGTCCAATCCTGGTGTCATCTCTAAACGCATTGGCGAAAGTTTTCTTCTTTGTTTAATCAAGTTTTCCATCATTTCTCGATAATCTTCATGCCCTTCTAATGAATGATCATCTTCATCAATATCCGCACTTCTTGTTACACGAATAAGTGCTTTTTCTTTTACAGAATATTTAGAAAAAATACGTGAAACAAAATGTAAAATAATATCTTCTACTAAAATAAATTTTTGTGGTTGACTTGGAAGTGCAATCAGTCTTTCATCCATCGCATTAGCACAAGAAATAATTCCCATTTTTCTTTTACCTTTTTTCGATTCAAGGCGTACAACGACATACATTTCACGATTGTTGATAAATGGAAATGGTTGTCTTTTAGAAATAACTTGTGGTGAAATAAGTGGTAGTAATTCTCTTTCAAAATAATCAGCAAAATAACGGCGATCTTCTTTGCTTTCAATATCTTTATATTTTATTACTGACCATCCTGATCGTCCAAGTTCCGACATCACATTTTCATAGATACGATCTTTCTTTTTATTAAGATAATGGACTTTTTTTAAACATGCTTTTAATTGTTCTAAACCCGTCATTCCTGTTTTATTGTCTTTGGAATCTGGATAAAATAACATTTGATCATAAAGCGATCCTATACGAACCATAAAAAACTCATCTAAATTTGTTTGATAAATTGAAATAAAGCTTAACTTTTCCGCAAGTGGTACTTGTGAATCTTTTGCTTGCATTAAAACACGATCGTTAAATTTAAGCCATGATAACTCTCTATTTTCTCGGCATACGTTCATTTTTATTCCCCCAATGTATAATTTATACACTCTTTCTTATTTAATTTAAAAACATTTTACACCTTCAACAATCTACCATCTATCAAGTTTATGTAAAATTCAAAAAAGAAGAATTATTTCTTCTTAATTTGTCGATTGTAAAACTCATCTTCTGGTGCTGGTTTTCCAAAAAGATAACCTTGGATATAATCTGGATTTAATTTTTTGATTTCTTGAAATTCTTCTTCCGTTTCAACACCTTCAATACATACATTCAATCTCAAAGAATGTGCCATTTCAATAATATAAATCAAAATACTTCTTTCATAATTTGAAGAAAGTGCTTTTTGGATTAAAACACGATCTATTAAATAAGTAAAGAAACTCCATACAGTTTCTTGATAATTGGAACTATAAACCAATTTATTATCAAAAACATATTGTGTCATTCCTTGAGCTATATATTCATTACTTTCTTTTTCAGCTCTACAAAAACGAATAAATTCACCAATTTCAATTTCTTCATGGTTTTCACAATCAACAGAAAGACGAAGAATAAAATGTGCATCAATGTATCGATTCTGTGTAGAAGCATTTTTATAAAGATCATAAGCATCCGCATGACAAGAAGCAAGCGGTGGAACCATATGTGTTGATTCTGGTTTATCATCAAAACCAGACACCATAATATCCTTACCTACACGTTTTCCTACTTTTTCTAATTTACGATATAAATAATAAGCAATATCATCCGTCACGCACATAATTCCATCTAATTCAGGTTTTTCTTGAAGCCATTTATTCATTAAATTCCCTGAATCAATATTATAACCAGGTGTTGATAAAATATATTTTTCTTCAAAAGGCATATCATGGCTTGATAAAGCTTCTTGATAACCTGCAAGTCTTTGTTTGGCAGTAACCCCGCTATCATAACCAGTAATAATTCCAATATGTTGACAATAATTTTTTTCAATCATATAACTTACAGCATTATAAACACTTTTTTTGTTATTATAGACAACAAAAGGATAATCTTTCATTTGTGAATTTAAAATAACAACTGGTATATGAAAATATTTTGGAAAAGCTTCTCTTGTTTTTTGATCCGTACGACAAATACTCGAAGCAGGAATAACTAAAAATCTAAATCTAAATAATTCGCAAAAGCCTAGACATTTGCTTTTTGATAGTCAGAAGATTGTACAAACTCTACATTTGGATCAACTGAACCACCAAAAAAGATGACAAGTTCTATTCCTAGTTCTTTACACGCTTCATTTGCTCCTCGACATATTTCCATATTATAATCAGAGGCACTTGTAATCATAAGTCCTGCTTTAATTGAGTGTTCCATTTTTTTACCTCTTTTCATCAATTATAACACAAACCCATAAAAAAAATAAAAAAAAAGACCAAATGGCCTTCAGATAAATTCTACAAGTCTTGTACAAATTTCAGAATGTTGTTGTCAAAAAAATATTTAAGGAAGAAAAACCTGTTCATGACTTGTCTACGATGTTTATTATATTTTTTCTTAAATAAAAATCAATTTATTCTTATCAAAAATAAAAATAAAAGCGATTACATTGTTAAAAAATAAAAAAAAACCGCTTTTACCACGGTTTTTTAGGCTTTTTAAAAAATAAGTATGGTATTTATCTTTTAGACTTATCTATCATTTTCTTAATATCTTTTAGTTTCTTTTTATAGTCATCAAACGATGTTAAACGATATGACCAGTTATATGAACCGACTGTTCCAGGAAGATTGACACGAGCTTCTTTTCCATAACCAAGTAAATCTTGAACAGGAAGCATCGCAATCAAAGCATCACAATCAAAAGCATAACTTAAAATATCTTGTACGATATCTTCTCCTTTATATCCTAAAGAAATCATGACCTCTTTTATAAATTCTTTATCTTCTAATTCATCATACCATTGTTTTAAAGGTGCGTTGTCATGTGTTCCTGTATAAACAACAGATTGTTTAGGTATTTTATATTTTACTTTTCTTTCATTTTCACCAAATGAAAATTGCATAACTTTCATTCCAAGTAAATGATAATGATCACGTAATTCATGAACTTCTGGTCTTAATTCTCCTAAATCTTCAACAATCATATTTAATTCAGGAAGTTGTTTATAAACAGAATCTAAGAAATGATAACTTGGTCCTTCAATCCATTTTCCTTCTCTTGCCGTCTTACTTCCATAAGGAACCGACCAATACGTATCAAAGGCCCTAAAATGATCAATACGCAAAATATCAAAGATTTCATTATTCCATTTTAATCTTTTGATCCAAAAATTATATCTTGTTTTCTTTAAATAATCCCAATTATAAAGAGGATGTCCCCATAATTGACCATCCGCAGAAAAATAATCAGGTGATGCCCCTGAAATATAAAGTGGATAATAATCTTTTCCTAATTGAAAACATTTACGATATTCATAAACATCAGCTGAATCATTTCCTACATAAAGTGGAAGATCTCCCATAATAGAAATGCCTTTTTCATGAGCATGTATTTTTAATAAATTAAATTGTTTAACAAAAATATATTGTAAGAATTGAATATAGGCAATTTCATCTTCCAATCCTGCATTACTTCCACTTACTTTTTGATCTTCTTCATTCCAATCAGCCCAAGGTAACCCATCATTCGCTTGGTTTAAAGCCATAAAACGGGCATATTTTTTTAACCAAAACGTTCCTTTAACAAAAGTACGATATTCTTTTTTGAGTTCTTTATCTTGTAAAAATGTTTGATAGGCTTTTCTTAAATATTTATCTTTAAAAAGACGTACACGTTTATAATCTACTTTAGGATAATCTTCTAAATAAGAGGGAACTTCTTCTAATAAATGCCATTCTTGTAATAAATCCAAAGAGATATAGATTTCATCTCCTGCAAAAGAAGAATAAGGTGTATAGGGTGAATTCCCTGAACTTGAGGGATTTAGTGGTAATATTTGCCAGATGGAAAAACCAGCTTTTGCACTTAAGTCGATAAATTCATAAGCACTTTTCCCTAAATCACCAATTCCATGACGACTAGGCAAGCTAAATAAGGGCAACAAAACACCTGCTTGTCTTTGTTTTAAACTTTTTAATTCCATAATGAAACTCCTTACATTTGTAATCTTCTTTCATTTTATCATTTTAAAGCATAAAAAAAAAGACGATTGCTCGTCTTTTATTCAGCTACACGGTGAGCTACACTTGCACAACGCGAACATAATTCACCATTCATTTCATCTTCATCAAAATAGTTCCAACATCTTGGACATTGTACACCATTGAATTTTTCAACCTTGATGTAGCTTGTTTCATATTCTTCTAAAGTTGTATCATCAACTAATTCAACTTTTGCTACAATGAATAATTGTTTTAAATCATCTTTTAAGTCAGCAATATCTTTATATTCATCTTTTAAAGATAAAGTTACTTTTGTTTCCATATTTGATTTAATTAATTTTTCATTTCTTAAACCTTCCATAGATTTTAAGACATCTTTTCTTACTTCCATAAATTTAGAGAAATAAGCTAAAACTTCTTCTTCGTTTTCAATATTAAATAATTCGTATTTTGGTTCTAAGAAGATAGATTCTGCTTTTGTTTCATCACAATGGAAATGATCATGTAATTCTTCAGCTGTAAATACTAGTACTGTTGATAATAATTTCATCATTGTTTTTGCATGATGATATAAAACTGTTTGAACTTGTCTTCTACGTGGAGAATTTGCATCTTCAATGTATAAGATATCTTTTGTGAAATCCATATAGAATGAACTTAAGGTATTTGTAAAGTAATTTAAGATTTCTTGGTTTGCTGTAGCAAAATCATAGTTTGCATAAGCTTCATCATAGGCTTTCATTAATTCATTTAATTTAGCTAACATATATTGATCAACACCAGGTAAATCTTTGATTTCTACTAAATCACTTGCTTTGAAATCATTTAAGTTACCTAAAACGAATCTCATTGTATTACGAATTTTACGATATCCTTCAGCCACTTGTTTCATAATTTCATCAGAAATACGAACATCTTGTTGATAAGCAACAGAAGTGGCCCATAATCTTACAATGTCAGCACCATATTGATTAACAAGTTTAATAGGATCTACTGTATTTCCTAAAGATTTAGACATTTTATTCCCTTTACCATCTAATACGAAACCATGTGATAAGACAGTTTTATAAGGGGCTTTACCATGAGCAGCCACACCGATAATTAATGATGAATTGAACCATCCACGATATTGGTCACTACCTTCAAAGTAAAGGTCTACTGGATAATTAAATCCTCTTTCTACCATGACACCTGTATGTGAACTTCCTGAGTCAAACCATACATCCATGATATCTTTTTCTTTTTTGAAGATACCATTTGGTGAATGTTCATTTGTATATCCTTCAGGTAATAAATCTTTTTCATCTCTTTCAAACCAAACATTTGATCCATGTTCTCTGAATAATTTAGAAATATGATCAAATACTTCTTGTTCAATGATTGGCGTTCCATCTTCACAATAGAAAATAGGAATTGGAACACCCCAAGTACGTTGACGTGAAATACACCAGTCTCCACGATCTCTAATCATGTTATAGATTCTAATATGACCCCATTCATTTAACCAGTTAACACTATCAATTTCACTTAATAATTTATCTCTGATTTTATCTAATGAACAGAACCATTGATCAGTTGCTCTAAAGATAATAGGTTTTTTAGTACGCCAATCATGTGGGTAACTATGCGTAATGAATTCAAGTTTTAATAAAGCTCCAATTTCATCTAATTTCATAGTCACTGTTTTATTCGCGTCATCTACATATTGACCGGCTAACCATTCACCACAATCTTCCATCATACAACCGTGTTCATCAACGTTACAATAAGCTGGTAAGTTATATTTTTGACCTACAAAGAAGTCATCTGCCCCAAATCCAGGTGCAGTATGAACGCATCCAGTACCAGAATCAGCAGTTACGTGATCTCCTAAGATAACTAATGATTCTCTATCATATAATGGATGTTGACATGTGATGTATTCTAATTCAGATCCTTTATAATGATTAACAACTTTGTAATCAGTAATTTCAAATTTAGCCATTAATTCATCAACTAAAGTATCTAAGACAATTAATTTTCCTTTTTCTGTTTCTACTAAGGCATAGTTATAAGAAGCATTTAAACAGATAGCTAAGTTAGCTGGAATTGTCCAAGGAGTTGTTGTCCAAATAACGAAATTAACATCATTATCTAAGATTCCTTTACCGTCTTTCACTTGAAATTTAACAAAAATTGTTGGTGATTTGATATCATGATATTCAACTTCAGCTTCAGCTAAAGCAGATTCACTTGATGGTGACCAATATACTGGTTTTAATCCTTTGAAAATCAATCCATCCACCGCCATTTTAGCAAACACTTCAATTTGTCTTGCTTCAAATTCATGTTGTAATGTTAAATATGGGTGTTTATAATCCGCAAATGTCCCCATACGGATAAGTTGTGCCATTTGTTTATTTACTTGTTCATGTGCATAAGCATCACATTTTTCTCTAAATTTAGCTGTTGGCATTTCTTTACGGTTAACACCTAATTTTTGAATAGCATTTTCAATTGGTAACCCATGTGTATCCCATCCAGGAATATAAGGTGTGTAGAAACCATTCATATTTTTATAACGACAAATAACGTCTTTGATAACTTTATTTAACATGTGTCCCATATGCATATTTCCATTTGCATAAGGAGGCCCATCATGGAAGACAAAACTGTCTTTTCCTTCATTTTGTTGGATAACTTTGTTGTACATGTCATTTTCTTGCCAACGTTCTACATATTTAGGTTCTTTTTTTGGTAAGTTTCCACGCATTTCAAAGTCAGTTTTTGGCATTAATAATGTGTCTTTGTAATTCATTTTTTCTTTCCTCTCTTTAAAAATAAAAAAACACATCATCCTAAGGACGATGTGATCGCGGTACCACCTTAATTCGTATTTTCATACGCTCTTGAAATCTTAACGCGATTAACGTCACCTTCTACTTAGTTCAAAGGGCTACTCCAGAGTGATTCATTATAATCCGTGTTACTGATTTTCACCAAACATCAGCTCTCTTAAAACGTAAATTATAAACTGTCTCCTTCATCGTATTTATCTTCATTAATTAAATTATAAACTTCTGATTGGTCAATAGACTCAAGGATATCTTTTGACATTTTTTCGACCGAAGCTCTAAATTTAACAGCTTGCGCTTTAAAGTCACTCATTTCATCAGATAATGAACGAACATACTCTAGCGATTCGCTCAGTATCATATTAGCATTCTTTTTCGCTTTGTCAATAAGTTCACTCGCTTCTTTTAGGGCAAGACGCGCAATTTCTTCATTTGTTTGTTCTTGGATGTTCACACGATGCTGTAATAATGACTTTTGTTTTTCTAAATGTTCATAGTCTTCTTTTAATTTATTTATTTGCTCATTTAAAGATTTGATTTCTCGGTCTTTTTGATCCATTAAATCATCGACCTGTTCTTTATTATAACCAAATAATTGTTTTTTTAATGGCATCTTGTTCACTCCCCTACTTATAAAAATATCCTTCAACCACATAGTTATTTGAACGTGTTTGTTTGTTACAATCAACAAACATGACTCTTCCATGCTTTTTGAATGATATTATGTCTTTATTATTACACAAATAATTTATTTGTTCAACCGGTTTATGATTAACTTTTACGTGACCTGCACGAATAAATTCAGCCGCTTTCTGTCTAGATATTTTATAGAAAGAAGAAATGATTTTATCAAGTCTCATTGAAGAAACAATAAAGGATTTTATGATATATTCATTCTTTACTTCTATTTCTTCTTGACACTTGGTAAGTTTCACCTTACTTCTTTTAATCATTTTAAGTTCATCTTTTAAATATTCATAAATAGGACGATCGACAGCTAAATAAAACTCTTTATCTTTTTCAACAATATCGCCAAATAATTCTCTTTTGATTCCTAAAGACATCAAAGCTCCCAAAATATCTCGATGACTTAATTTTTCAAAGTTTTTAGCATAAACGATTTTGCAAACCACAATTTCAAAATCACTTTCTTCGATTTCATAAAAATCAGGCGCTAAAATCATTCTTTTACTTTCACTATTTAAAAATCCACCCTGTTCTTTTATTTGAATGTCACCATGACCAATAATACTTCTTACAATTGATTGATGATAAGGATCTAAAAAAGAAGTTAAAATAAGTCTTTGTTTATAATCTACTTGATCTTTATAATCCAAGATTTTTTTAACAAAGACTTCTTCCCCTTTAAAATGTTCTAACATATTAAAAAAGTATGGAAACCATACTTTTTAATCTTCTTGTTCATCTTCATCTAAATCAATTGTACCAGCAACAGAAATATTACGAGGTGTACATAAGAAAATCTTTGGACCAATTCTTTGAATATCCCCTTCAATTGCATAAATAACACCGCTTAAGAAATCTACCACACGTTTTGCTTGATCTTTTTGTAAACGATGTAAATTTACAACAGTAGCTTTTTTAGTTTTTAAATAGTTTGCAATATCTTGAGTTTCTCCAAAAGAACGTGGTTCAAATAAAACTAAATGACTATCTTTATTCATATTTAATGATTTAACTGCTTCACTTGTTTTAGAGAACTTGGCTTGTTCAAACAAACTTGTTTTAGGTTCAGTATCAACCTCTACAGCATCATATTCTTCAACCACATCTTCTCCATCGCCATCTTCATCAAAAAACCATTTTTTTACTTTATCCATGAAGTCGTCCTCCTTTGATTTCTTCTCCATTATATCATACATTTCTCTTTAATCAAAGCAAACGTACTAATCATGTTCAATATTTACTAAAATAACATCTCCTTTTAAAGAGATCACACATTGAATTGGAATAACAATAACCGGCGGTTCTTTAAAAAAACAAAGAAAGTGAAAGAAATTGATTTTTTCAACAATCAATGCTTGAATACATCTTTGACACCAATCTACTTCAATATCTGCAATATAACCAATCTTCCTGCCATCATAAACATTAATGACATCTTTTGATTGTAAAGAAACAAGTCGCATTTTATCACCTGTATAAAAATATGCTTTAAACTAATTTTTTATGTAGTTTTTCTAAAGCATTTTTTTCAATACGGGATATTTGGGCTTGTGAAACAAAAAGTTCTTTCGCAATTTCACATTGCGAATAGCCCTTATAATAACGTTCTTGAATCACTTTTTGTTCTCTTGGATTTAAACAAGCCATCGCTTTTTTTAAATCTAAGTGTTGATGATAATGTTTGAGTGTTTCTTTATCGAGGGGAATCATATCAATAAGATGGAGTTCATTTTGATCATCATGACCAATAATTTCTTGAAAAGAAGCAACACTTTGGGTAGATTGTATTGCTTCTATAATTGAATGTTGATCTATTTGTAGATTACTTACGAGTTCTTCAATAGTTGGTTCTCTTTGTTTTTCTACAAGATATTTTTCTTTTTCTTTTAAGATGGCATAAGAAAGATCTTTGAGCGTTCTTGAAATCTTTACTTGGCTCTCTTCTCTTAAATAGCGTTTCATTTCACCAAGAATCAAAGGAACGGCATAGGTTGAAAATTGTAATTGATAGCTTGTATCAAAATTATCAATGGCTTTAATCAAGCCGATCATTCCAACTTGAAATAAATCTTCATAATGTTTTGATTTTTGATAAAAGCGTTTCATTAATGAAAGAACAAGACGCATATTTCCTACAAGAAGTTCTTCTTTAACTATTGGGTCATGTGTTTTTTGATATTTTTCAATAAGTATATAGAATTCTTGTTTAGAAAGCGTTTTTTGTAAATTAATGTATCTATTTTGTTGTTTTTCCACAATAATCACCAAAATTATTTTGGCTTTTTTGTCATTTTTTATTCTTTGACTTCATCAAAGTTTAATTGATTTCTTAATTTTTTAATGATCTTTTTTTCAAGACGAGAAATATAAGACTGTGATATTCCTAAAAGCTTAGCTACATCTTTTTGCGTTAATTCATCATGGTTTGAAAGTCCATATCTTAAAATCAAGATTTCTTTTTCACGTTCATTTAAATCTTTTAAAGCTTCATAAAATAATTTTCTTTGATCGCTTTTCATCATTTCTTGTTCAACAAGATCATCATCTGTTCCTACGATATCACCAAGTAAAAGCTCATTGCCATCATAATCTATATTAAGAGGTTCATCCAAAGATATCTCATAACGTATTTTATTATTTTTTCTTAAATACATTAATATTTCATTTTCAATACACCGTGAAGCATAGGTTGCTAGTTTAATGTTTTTATCTGCTTTAAATGTATTGATGGCTTTTACAAGTCCAATCGTACCAATACTAATTAAATCTTCTAATGGACAATTTGTACTATTATCATACCTTTTAGCCACATAGACAACGAGTCTTAAATTATGTTCTATCAAAGTATCTCTTGCTTTTTGATTTCCTGAAACAGCTTGGTCAATCACCTTTCTTTCTTCTTCTCCTTTTAATGGAGGAGGTAAAATATCATGTTTACCAATATAATAAAGAAACTGATTTTGATTTAAAAATTGACGAAATACATCCCACATTAGATTACACCTCCCATCAATTCTTGATTAAGTAAGCAATCATACTTTAAATCATCTAATACACCAATATAAACATTATCTAGTTTTTGTTGATTGACTAAAATTGAATCAATTAAAAGAATATCAATTTTACGTTTTTTAATACCTTCTAGTTGAATTTGATCAATTTGTTTATAAGGATATAGAATACTTTTTTTAATAAAAATCAAGGGATAGCCTTTATAGTATGCCTCATTTCCACTATCTAAAAATCCTTTACAATAAATTGTTTTATTTTCTTGAAAAAGAATAACATCATAAAGATAATTTTGATGTTTTATTTTTCTTTTAGTATACGTTAGATAAATACTTTGAATAATAAGAAATAAAAAGGTAATAACAATAATAACTAAATTCTTATAAGAAATAGGGGTAATCAAGATTCCATTATAAATAAATGATTCTTTTATTAGGGTATTGATAAAGAACAGTATTGAAAAATAAACGATTAAAAAAACTGGAAAATATAAGAAAAATTGTTTTTTAAAAAAGAATAAAAAAAGGACAAACCAGTATAAAAAACTTATATATGGCAAATAGTCTATATAAATGAGAATAACTGATATATTACTTAAAAAACTCAAGAAAAGGATTTTCATAAAAGACCAATGAATATTAAGCAATAATGAAATCATTTCATAAGTCATGATAAATAAAATACCATTCATACAATAAGTTAATTCTACATAGATATCCATCTTGCTTACCCCTTTATCATCATATATGATTACACTAAAAAAAAATGTCAAAAAAAGATGTGATTTTTAAAATCACACCTTATTCATCCTCTAATAAAACTTCCCCATTAGATTCAATTATTTCTTTATAACGATAATAAGAATCTTTTAATTTTCTTTCTAGCGTACCATGTCCATCATTAAAACGATCTACATAAACAAAACCATAACGTTTTTTCATTTCACCAGTACCAGCTGATACAACATCGATTGGACCCCAATATAAATATCCTCGACAATCAACACCATCTTCAATAGCATCATTAACATTCTTTAAATGTTCTTCAATATAATGAACTCTGAAATCATCATGAATTTCACCTTTTTCATCAATATTTTCATCTAAACCAACACCATTTTCTACAATTAATAATGGTAAATGATAACGATCGTATAAAACATTTAAAGTATAACGTAATCCTACTGGATCAACAGCCCATCCCCAAGGTTGAGGTGCTTTATCTTTAAGATATGGATTATCACGGCATGTAAGTCCACCTGTATCTACTTTTAAGTTCACATCACGATCAAATGTTGTTGAACGATAATAACTAAATGATAAGAAATCAACTGTATTTTCTTTGATCAATTTTATTTCTTCTTCACTAAATTCTACATTTACTTGATCTTCTTTCCATACTTTCTTTAAATAAGTTGGTACAATACCTAAGCAGAATGGATCTGCCATAAAGAAAATATTCATACGTTGAGCATCTAATGTTCCAACAACATTTAATGGGTCACAGTTATATGGATAAGTAGCTACTGATGAAGCTGTCATCATACATCCAATTTGGTAATCTTCACTAATTTCATGTCCTAATTGAACTGTTTTCGCATTTGCGACTAAGATATTATGATAAGCATCCCATTGATCTTGTTTTGTTGTTGAACCAATTGGATCGCTAGGATCTTTAGGATCTTTGATTGTAAGAACCCCACCAGCAACAAGTGGCATTCTAAATAAAGCATTGACTTCATTAAATGTAAGCCAAAATTTAACTTTTCCTTTATAACGTGTAAAAACAGTTTTTACATAACGTAACCAAAAATCAATCATTTTAGGATTTGACCATCCGCCATATTCAGTAATTAAATGAAGTGGTGTTTCATAGTGTGATAAAGTAATCACTGGTTCCATTCCTAATTCATTCATACAAGCAAACATATCATCATAATAGGCAAGTCCTGCTTCATTTGGTTCTAGTTCATCTCCATTTGGGAAAATTCTTCCCCAAGCAATTGAAGTTCTAAAACTGTTGAAGCCCATGCCTTTCATAAGTTTTAAATCTTCACGATAACGATGATAACCATCAACAGCTTTATGGCTTAAATAAACTTTATCAGGATTTAATTCCATTTTATATTTTTTCTTTGTTTCATCCCATTTAATACCAGGATCTTTTGACATAATACCTACTAATACATCTGTAACGTTTGGTTGTTTACCATCCTCTAACCAAGCCCCTTCATATTGGTTGGCAGCAATAGCTCCACCCCATAAAAAATCTTTTGGAAAACTCATTTTCTCTACCTCCATTTTTATCTATTGGTATTATAACACTTACAAAACAAGAGATTTATTCGTTTCATAATATGAAAAAAAGAGCAATCTTTTTAATTACTCTTTAAACATATCTTTTAATCATTAAGATTGAAAATACTTTTCAATACTCTTTTTTTCATTCTCTGATAATTTTAAAATGTTTGTTGCTCTTTGATATGAACAATTCAACTCATTCATCACATTTCTTACATGTTCTATATTCTTTTCTTTACGTTCTCTTTTTTTGCCTCGATTAATTCCTTCATTTCTTGCTTTTCTTTCAAGATAGTTTGCATAATCACACATTTCTTTGACCTCCCTTTCTGTTTCCTTAAATCCATATTCTTTAATAATCTCCTTTTTCCCTTGATAGTCTATTCTATTATTTAAAAAAACTACTAATGGCATGAGTACTTCATCATGTTTGAGATACTTTTTTGTAGTATCATGTTTCTGGTTCAAGTATATCATAACAAGTTCTTCCTCGTCATAATTTTCGTTGTTTTCTTCTTTTCCATTCTTCCTTTTTTTACTTTGTAAACATCTACATCTCCATCTTTTCTTTTTGTTGTTTGTGGCATGATCCACAATGAATAGACTTTCTTCATTCCATCATAGTTTTTATCATCATATTCCCTTCCCCATTGTGTTGTTAATATCCTTAGTACATACGCTATTCCTCTTGTTACAAGTGAATAACCTGGATGAATATTATTTTGTATTTCTACATTTAAATAGATTCGTTTATTGGTTCCATTTAATTGAGGAAGATCAACACAACATAACATATCAAACTTTACTGTTCCATAGTTTGGTATCATATTTTCATTATTGAGCCACCTAAAACACTGTTCATCCTTGATGATTTTCATAATTTCTTTAACACTTAAATGTCTTGCCTATTTTACAAATTCATGAATCATTCTTGCTAGCATCTCCTGATTTCCTACGATTGCTTTACAATGTTGATCTAACATGATTTTATGATTGGTTATTGTATTTTGTATTACCGTTTCCATAAGTAGTCCTCCTACTTATTTATTCGCTCTTTTTTTTGCTTTTTTCTTCTTTTTTGTAAAAAAATTGGAAATTTCTTTCCAATTATCTACCAAGCGCTAAGTTGGCAAGTTCATCTGCTCGATCATTATATCGATTGATTTTCTTTTTATTTGTGACATGTGATTTTACTTTCACAAAAGTAATTTCAATTTGTTTTTGATATTCTTTCATTTGTTTTACATAAAGATTTTCAAGTCTTTCATCTTCATTGACCCATGCTCCTGTTGCATAGAAAGCAACACCTTCATAATCATGAATTACATACATTTTCTTGTAGCCTTGTTGAACGCAATAAGAAACTGCATCTAACGCTGCTTTTAATTCTCCCATAACCTGATTATATTCTACAAATTCATCATCAAATTTTTGACAGTTTGTATAAATTTCTTGATTATTTTCAACAATTGTTACACCAAAGCTATAAGCATAACATGTATCTCCATTTGTTAAACAACTTCCATCTACATAAGCATATGGTACATCTTTTTCATTTAAATTAAGTTGTGATTCATCCATTATTTGTTTAAAAGAAGCAATATAGCTCTCTACATCCTTTAACTCTTCTTGCGAAAATCCCTTATAAACATATTTTCCTTTGCTTACAAGTTTTTGACATTCGCCCCACTGTTTAAATTTATAAACCTCTTTTGTTAGTTTATCAATTGCGACATACAGTACCTTTTTGGCCATTTTTCCATCTCCATTCCTCTTTATAGTTATAACAAATAAAAAGAAGAATTCCAACGATTCTTCTAATATTTATAAAAACCTTCACCTGAAGCCATTCCAAGTTTTCCTTCATCAATATATTTCTTTAACATCTTAGCCATTCCTTTAAAATTATAAGGAGCTAAAAATGAAGGCACTTTTAAATACATTGAAACAATATTATAAGCTGTCGTAAGTCCTACCGTATCTAAAATTTGGAAAGGTCCTTTCGGAGCCCCTGTACCTAAAGTCCAAGCTTTATCTATACTTTCAGGATTGCTAATCCCATTAACATAAAGATCCATACCTGAAAATAATAAAGGAACAAGCATTGAATTTAATAAATATCCTGATTTTTCTTTACGAACAGGTAATGGTATCATTCTTATTTCTTTAGCAAAATCCATAATCAAATCAAAATATTTTTGATCTGTTTGTTTTTGTGCCATGACTTCTGTCATATTATTTTTCCAAATACTATTTGCAAAATGTAAAGATAAATACTTATTTGGACGTTTTGTATATTTAGCGAACTTCGATGGTAATAATGTCGATGAATTTGTAACAATCACTGTTTTTTCTGGTAATAAGTCTGCCATCTTTTTATAAATATCTATTTTTTGTTCAACATTTTCCGCCATTGATTCAATAATTAAATCGGCATCACCAACTGCTTTACTCAAATCTAATTCTAATTTAATATTTTCATAAGCACGATCAGCTTTTTCTAAACATTTTTCTTTATCAAAATCTTCATAATCACTAATACCTATTGCCCAATTTTGAGGTGTTTTTCCCTCATCACTTGCCATCAAAGTAATGGTATCATGATAAACTTCTTTTAAATGATCTAACTTTGGTTGACATCTCCCTATGCTTCCTTCGCTTCTAAGCCAAATCGTTACATTAAATCCACAATACGCTGCTTGATAAGCAATTTGACTTCCTAAAACGCCACCACCAATAACAACAACATTTTTAATTTCCATAGATTCATCCTCCTATCTTTATTTTACCATTTTGTTAAAATATTCACAAAAGATATTTTTACTTTTAGTTTGAACTACATATAAAAAAGAACCCTATTTCTAGGATTCCTTTATACTATTCAGCTTTTGTAGAATTTACTTCTTCAAACATTTGAGGAATTGTATGTTTATCTTCTTTATTTTTATATTTGAAGTAAACAACTGTTAATAATGAACATACTATTAAGATTCCTGCAAACACTGCAATTTCAACTGAAATTGAAGGAGCTGTCATACTAATTGTTTTTCTAAATCCATCTACACTATAAGTATATGGGACAAATTTATGAATAGCTTTGTAGATAGCTGGACCTGTATCTAATGGATAAGTACCAGCAGAACCACCTAAGTTAATAATCATGAATACAAGTAACAAGAAGTCTCCGATAAATCCTGTTGTTAAACTTAACAACATAACGAGTGACATAAATGCCGCCGATACGAGAATCGCAAGCAAGTATGTTAAACCTAAGTTAACAGGTTCAAATCCATTGATTAATCTTAAAGCAGTTACCATAACGATTGCAGCTAATGTAGAAACTGTATACATAACAGTTGCTTTACTAGCCCAATATTTCCATGCATTTTCAGCTTTCTTAATACCATGTCTAATTGGGTACATTAACGCAAACGCTAAGCATGTTACATATAAACCAACTGACATCATATATGGAGCCATTGCATGACCGTTATTTTCAACTTTAGAAATTTCTTTATGACTTGTTTCAACTGGAGTAGCAACCATATCTGTTGTCTTATCAGTTGAATCAATCTTACTTTCTTCTGCACCAGATTTTAATGCATCATTTAAAGTATTTACACCATCAGCTGCACTTTCAATACCTTCACCTAAAGTATCAGAACCAGCAGCTAACTGACCAGCACCGTCACTAATTTGACCAGCCCCGCTTGCTAATTGATTAGCACCATTCATTAATGTTGAATTATTGCTTACCAATGTTGAAGTACCATTAGCTAATTGATCAACACCATTTGATAAAGCAGTAATTCCTTGAGTTAATGCAGGAACATTACTATTTAATTGAGATGTACCATTAGCTAAAGCAGTAGCACCATTTGTTAAAGCTGTATTGTTACCAGTAATTGTTGATAAACCTTCTTGTAAGCTAGATACACCAGCTGTATAAGTTTGAATACCTGAAACTAAAGCATTTTCAGCTTTAATTTCTGTTGTAGTACCATTGTCATTAATATAAGTACCACCATTTAATGAAGCAGATACATTATTTAAACCGGCTTGTACTGATTTAGAACCTTTTAATAAACCTTCTGTTTTAGTACCATCGCTTAATGTACCACCATTAACAGCAGTATTTAATTCAGTTAAACCACTACTCAATTTTGAAATAGCTTCTTTATTTCCAGAAGTAACTTCATTAACAAAACCATTATAAGAATAGTTAAGTAATACTTCTTTTGCTGCAGCAAGTTCAGGTTTATCAGCAACCAAATTGTTGTATACAGCTTCTGGCATTGGTGTTTTCATCCAAGCAATTGCATATGGTTTTGCTGCATCATTTTCCAACAATTGTGTTAAAACTCCTGAAATTGTTTTTAAACTATCATTTGCACTAACTGCCTTATTAAGATCTTTTTGATTATCTTCAGATAAGCTACTTTGTAAACTTGCAGATACAGTAGCTAAACCATTAACTACTTGTTGATTTCCTGCAACTAAATCTTTAGCACCTTGTCCTAATTTAATAGCACCAGAAGTTAATGCTTCATTGTTTGCTACTAATTGATTTGCACCAGCTAAAGCTTGACTTACACCTGCTGTATAATCATTAACACCTTTACTTAATGTTTGTGCACCAGTATTTAAATCATTAATTCCTTTAGCTAATGTAGGAGTTGCACTACCTAAAGTACCAACACCATCTTTTAATTGATAGATACCGTTATTTACTGTAACGACACCATCTGTATAACTTTTTAATCCTTGAGTTAAAGTATTTGTACCATCTTTAAATGTTAAAGAGCTACTTGCTAATACTTTTAAGTTATCACTAATTGTTTTGTTACCATCTTCTAATTGAGTCATACCATCAGATAATTGTTGAGTACCATCGCTGGCTTCAGCAAATCCATCTGACATTGTACCAATTGAAGAAAAGATTGTTTCAGCATATGTTTTTGTTACTGAAGCTGAAACTTCAGCTTTAATTTTTGCGATTGCTGAATCATCCATTTTTGATGCAACATAGTTTGTACCTGGGTTTGTTGTATAATTTAAAACCATCTTTTTAGGATTTTTATCCAACAAAGTTGTTGCATTTTTGGAGAAATTGCTTGGAATCGTAATGACCATATAATAGTCACCATTTTTTAGTCCCTTATTTGCTTCTTTTGAATTTACGAAATGGAAATCTAATGAATCGTTGTCTTTTAATTTTTTGACTAATTGATCACCAACGTCTAATTTCTTATCGTTGTATTCAACTGCCTTATCTTTATTAACGACAGCGACAGGAAGATCTCCACTGTTTCCATATGGATCCCACATAGATCCAAGGAAGACAACTGTGTAAATACTAGGAATAAGAATAAGAGCAACTAAAACAATTTGAATCCAATGATTTTTTAAAATGTTTTTCCACTCTTGCTTAATCATAAATATCCTTCTTTCTATCTTCTATAGACATTTTACATCCATAGATATATAATGTCTATAGAGTATTATAATTTTTTCAATATAAATGTCAATATTCTTACATACAAAATATAAAAAATTAGTTATAATAAAAAAAGGGAAGGGATTACAATGAGAATAAGAAAAAGTTTTGAACAAGCAATTTGTATTTTATTGCTTATTGGAACAAATGATGGACCATTAAAAAGTCATGAACTTAGTAAAAAGCTAGATGTTTCTGATTCATATTTAAAGAAAGTAACAAGACAATTGGTCGTTGCTGGTCTTATTACTTCTAAGGCGAGTAAATTAGGTGGTTTTATTTTAAATAAAAAAATGAATGATATATCATTTTTAGATATCTTTGAAGCAATCGAAGGAAAGGAAACTTTTATTGAAACAACGCATCTTGTTGATAAAGTATTTGATCCTGCTTTAAATCTACATCATACCGAAGATATCATCATGAATCATTTAAATGCTGCAGAAGATCAATACAAACAAAAACTCAAAGAAATCAATCTTGGTGAAATTACAAATTATGTTCATCAAAATACAATATAAAAATAGGCTATTTGAATAAGCCTATTTTTATTATATGGTTCTATTTCTATTTTTTGCTTAAATCATTTCAATTTTTTTAACCGTAACAACTAATCCAACAAAAGATATCATAAGAAGTATACTATATAAAACATAATTAGCAGTATCTCCTGTTTTTGTAACTATGCTATTCTTATTGTCTTGTTTTACAGTTATACTTTCATTCTTATTGCCTGTTACTTGTACTGAGTTATTATTATCTTTAACAACAGTAAATGTTGTACTTGCTAAGCCATCTGTCCATACAATTTCAAATGTATGTTTTCCTGCAGCTAGTGTGTTAAGATAATCTTCTTTTAATGTTACTACAGTTGAACCTTCACTAACAGTATAATTCTTTATATCAACAACAGTACCATCTACTTTTACACATTTAAATTTTGAAAATTCCCCATTACCTCTAATTACAAGGTCTTTATGAGCACCTTGTGTCCATGAACTATCAGTACCATCTAAAATCTTATATTCTACTTGTTCTGGTGATGGTAGAAGTTTAGAAATTTTTTCTGTTTCTTCATACTTGCAAACTTCACAGACTCTCTTCTTTTCACCTTCTTGTTTTTCAGTAGCTTCTCGCACAATTTGCCAATTACCAAATTTATGTCCTGTAGCTTTAACAACAATAGGTTCGCTTATAGAATTTATCATATTACTATCTGAATACATTAATCCACAATCTTCACATTTCCAGTATTCTTCAAATCCATCTTCTGTACAAGTGGCTGATTTTCCATTCACTTTAACAACATGATGTGCACCATCATAATCTTCACATATATTAGCCTTCAACTGATGAGTTTCTACTTTGCTGACTCCATCAATATCACGTGGTTCATCCCCACCAACAGATTTAAGATCTGGATTAAGCGTTTTATCAAAAGAACAATCTTTTAAAGTTGTATTTCCCTCGATTTGTCCTGTATATCCACCTAATTCATAATTGGAAGAAACACCGTTCACTTTACCTGCAGCATGACTGTTTTCGATATTAGACGATCCTAATGTTCCCGCAAAAGTTCCTGCTTTTGGTTCCCATTCACTTACTGTACTAGTTACATTACCTTTTGCAACACAATTTTGAATCACAGCATTTTGTGCAAATCCAATAAAGCCTCCAGCATTCCAATTATTTGCCGTTATTTCCACATCAGCCAAACAATGTTTGTATGTAGAAAGCAGTTGCCCATTATCATTATCTAATGCATATCCAACAAATCCTCCTAATGCCCAATTTCCAAAAATTTTTCCTGTAGCAGTACAATTTTCATAAATAGATCCGCTATCCATCCCAACAAAACCACCACTATTATCTACACCAGAAATTTGAACATTTTCTACCATACAATTTGAAACTTTAATTCTGTTTACATTTCCTAGCATTCCACCAGTAATATTACCATAATCAGCGAATCCTTCAATTTGAATTAAACCTCCAGATACAATAATATTATCAAATTTTACAGTGCATCCAGAATTAGTCATTACAAATCCAACAAGAAGTCCATTATTCGTTTCATTTAGTCCAGTTCCATTATTATAAATAGATCCATTCTTAATCGTCAAATTTACTACTCCACAATTTATATTGCTGTCTGAACAAACAATATTACCAAAAAAACCACCATTGTATTGATCATTTTGTTGATCAACAATCATTCCAGAAACTGTCTTATCATTTCCATCAAAATATCCACAAAATGGTTTATTCTCAGTCATTCCACTAGGATACCATTTACGTAATCCAATCGGAATCCAGCAGTATTTTTGTAAATCAACATCTTTTTCCAATTTAAAATACTTTCCACTATATTTTTCTCCTCCCGCTACATCTTTGGATAGTTTAGCAAGCTGTTCTGCTGTTTCAATTTGCCATGGGTCTTCAGCTGTTCCACTTCCTCCTGCAAAATCAGTTGCTGCATAATCTGTCCAAATACCATTTGGAGCATCTTTCGCAAATACTGGTATCGACATACATGTAATGCTAAAGAAAATACTTATTATAATTCCTAATATAAAACTTTTACGATGTCTTTTTCTCATTTTATTTTCCTCCTTTTTTATTGATACTCCTTGTATCATTATTTTATATAAGAACTCTAAAAATGTCAATTTATAAATATAAGCGCTTTCATTTTTTTATAAATAAAACTCAAGGTGTCACCTTGAGCTAAATATTTATCAAATCTATTATAAAATACATCTTACATTTTATTAAATAACAATTCCAATAAATGAACACCATTTCCTTTTCCTAAAAGAATTCCTTTTAAACATCGATTACATGTACAAATTACTTGTTCATTATGAAATTGTTGAACATATTCTTTCATATATTTTTCTTGTATTTCTTTAGAATAATGCGATAAATGTTCATCCTCTAAATCTTTTGTTTCAAAGTGGAGTGTTCCACAAAAAATAGAATTTTCTTTATTCTTTTCTATTTCAATAACTTCAATATTCATTTTCTTTAAAAGATTTCTAACTGCTTGATGAACTTCAGGATGCTTAATATCTCGATAACAATCTTGAAGATACATTTTTTGACCACGATAATCAGGAAATTCAAAATCATCTAATTGATCAAAATATTCCCAAAGCGACATGGTTTGTACTTTATCTTTAATTTGTTCACGGCATGCCTGACAAACATATAAGCCAATATCTTCTTTTTCTAATTGTCTTTGATCTATTTTACAACATTTCGCAACTGGCATCCTCTTTTCAAAATATTCTTTTACTTTTTTTGCTGTTTTGCGATGCATAACAGCAAAATTACAACTTGGATAATAAATATACATTCTCTTTCCTCCTAAATCTTTTGAATGACAACTTCACTGATTCCCGCAAGAACCATAACTAGAATTGGATTTAACTTATATTTTCTAAGTAAAATCAAACAGATGATAAAAACAATAATTGCATGGTATCTTATATAAGAAATACCAATTAATGAATCTTTAAAAAATGAAGAAATCAAAATACTGATTCCGCTAATTGCAATCATCGAAACAACCGCTGGTCTTAAATAAGAAAGAATTGTTTTCATCACTTTCATATCTTTATATTTTACATAAAAATAAGCAAGTAATGATACAAGAACACATGAAGGTAAAATACATCCAAAAGTGGCAATAAGAGCACCGGGTAAATGAGCTACATATTGTCCAACAAATGTTGAAGAATTGATGGCAATGGGTCCTGGTGTCATTTGGGAAATCGTAATAAGATCGGTAAATGTATTTTGACTGATCCAATGATAGGTGGAAATCACTTGTTGACTAATAAGAGGTAATGCGGCATAACCACCACCAAAGCTAAAGAGTCCTATTTGAAAAAACGCCCAAAATAATTGTAAATAAATCATGCTCTTTCCCTCCTTATAAATAACTCAACAAGTGCAAGTAAAATACATCCCAAAACAAGGCACATAATGTTCACATTTAAAAAGTAATTTAAAATAAATGCACTTAACATAATAACGATATTTCTTTCTTTATGTTCGTCCATCACACTTAAAGCCATATCATAAACCACACTTACGATAATCGCTCCAATTCCAGAGCGCATTCCAAGAAGCATTGCACTGATAATTTTATTGGTAATAAATATTTTATAGAAATAAGCAACCACACTAATAATAATGATTGGTGGAATGATTGTGCCAATCACACAAACAATAATGCCTAAAATACCTGCCATCTTATATCCCAAAACAATGGCACCATTAACTGCAATTGCTCCTGGAGCACTTTGAGCAATGGCCACGAGATCCAACATTTCTTTTTCATCAATATAATGGAGTTGATCAACAAATCGTTCTTTTAATAAAGAAACAATGACATAACCTCCACCAAAAGTAAATGCAGATAAATAAAGTGTTGATGTAAATAATTCAAGTAATAATCTTCTTTTTTCTTTCATTTTCTTCACCTACTTCATCATAGTACACATTGATTCATCTGTAAAATATTATATAATTATAATATACATAGGTATTTGCCTATATAGGAGGAATTATGACATTGAGACATTTAGAAATATTTATGAGCGTTTATCATCAAAAAAGCATTACTAAAGCAGCCAAAGAGCTTCATATTAGCCAACCATCAGTTTCTCTAGCTATTAAAGAACTCGAGGAAAAATATCAAACGATTCTTTTTGATCGTATGAATCGTCAAATTTATCCAACAGAAAAAGCATGTCTTTTATATAATCATTCCATGCAAATTTTGTCATCTCTAGAAAATATGGAAAATGAAATGTATAACGATCAAGTTAAAAGTATTTCTTTTGGTTGTAGTATGACACTATCTCAAGTATTTCTACCTCATTTTTTAAAAACCCTTAAAGAAAAATATCCGACTATTGATTTTCATATCAATGTTAATAATCTCAAAGAAATTGAAAATCAGCTTTTAAAAAATGAAATTGATTTTGCTTTGATTGAAACCTTACCCCTTCATCAACTTCATAAAATTCCTTTTTATCAAGATGAATTAGTGATTATTGTAAACAAAAAGCATCCTTTATTAAAAACAAATAATCTAAAAGAACTTGAAAACTATGATTATTATTCAAGAGAAAAAGGAAGTTCAATTTATGAACTTGTCCAAAGTTATTTTATTTCGTATAAGTTAGATATTCATCCCTCTATTGAATGTGTCAATCCATCCTCTTTAATAGAACTTGTTCGTTATAATAATGGCTTTACCATCTTACCAAGTTCACTGGTTAAAAATGAAAAAGAGATAGCTCTTATAAAAAATAAAGATTTTTACATTCAAAGAACCTATCATATTGTCATGCACAAAGATAAAAAACTTTCTTCTATTTATCAAGAAATCTTTGAATTGATAAAAAACTATTCAAAATAAAAAGACAATGATTTCATTGCCTTTTTATTTTGCTTTAATTGCCCAACGCATCTTTGTTGATTTTGCTCTAGAATTACGATGACATTCTTCTTTGCTAGGACGAATAACATTTCGACAAACATCATCATAAATTCCACTATTTTTCATTTCTTTAAAAGCTTTTTTAACAATTCGATCTTCTCCAGAGTGGAAAGTTAAAATAGCAACTTTTCCTCCTGGGTTTAAGATTTTTGGAAGTTTTTCCACAAATTCATGAAGCACTTCAAATTCTTGGTTCACTTCAATTCTTAAAGCTTGGAAAACTCTTGCTGCTGTTTTATTAACAAGATCCTTTCTATTTTTATCTTCAATAAAGTTTAAAGTTTTATCAATAATCTTGTAAAGCTGTCCTGTAGTTTCAACTTCCATGCCTGAACGAATAAATGAATAAATATTTTTAGCAAGAATATCAGCATAAGGTTCATCTGAATTTTCTTCTAAAATATTTTCTAATTCTTCTTTTGAAAGTTCTTTTAAGATTTCAAAAGCCGGTTTTCCCATTTTGGGATTCAATCTTAAATCGAGTGGTCCTTCTTTTTTATAAGAAAACCCTCTTTCAGGATTATCAATTTGCATTGAAGAAACACCTAAATCTGCCAAGACAAAATCAAATTTTCCATATTTTTCACTAACTTCATCAATATTTCTAAAGTTTGTAAGAAGTGATGTAAAAATATTTTCATCAAAACCTTTATTTCTTATTCTTTGAGTTGTCTTTTCTATTTCAATAGGATCAATATCCAATCCATAAACATGACCTTGACCTTCTAACTTTTCTAACATTTTAGAAGTGTGGCCACCATACCCTAAGGTACAATCTAACCCTACTTGTCCAGGTTGAATATCTAAAAACTCTAATATCTCATCAACCATAATAGAAATATGCATTCCTGCTGGTGTACTCCCTTTAGAAATAACTTTTTCAATCGTTTCTGGATACATTTCTGGATTTAATTCTTTATATTTTTCATCAAAACTTCTAGGATGTGTTCCTTTATATCTTTTTCTTCTTTTATGTATTTGTTCACTCATAATTATTCCTCATCTCTTTACTCTTTATAATATAACGAATAATCTTTTAAGAAACAATAGAAAGATAACAGACTTATTATTAGCAGTAATAAAAAACTTTTTTCTATTTTAATATATAAAAAATAAGTTTTTATTCTATTGGTTGTTGATAAAAACCCCCATAAAAATTTTCAGTTTTTATAACATTGACTATCAAATCAGGATCCACATCTTTCATTAAGTCTATAATATCTTGGACTTCATAACTTGAAACGACCGTATGTAATAAATTCATTGGCTGTTTTGAATAACCTCCAATAGCCTCAACACAAGAAATACCATGACGATAATATTGGATATAGGCATCTACAATTTCTTTTGCTTTTCTTGTTGTTATTTGTAATGTTACACGTTCATAACGATGATAAAAAGAATCGATTGTTTTTGTTGATATAAATTGAAATAAAATAGAATATCCTGCATGGATCCAACCAAACATTGATCCAAATATCATAAGAATTAAAGTATTAAAAACAAAAACATATTCCCATATAGATTTACCCTTTTTATTAGAAATATAGAGAGCAATAAAATCTGTTCCTCCAGTGGAAGCATTTCCTCTAAGCACAAGAACTGCCATTAATCCATAGGAAACACCTCCAAAAGTAATATTTAATAAAATATCATTAAATAAAGGTTGAAATTGACACACTTTTAAAAACAAACTCGCCAAAAATACTTGTAGTAATGAAAAGAGTGTAAATCTTGGGCTAATATTTTTATAGCACAAAATAGCAACAGGTACATTTAAAACAATCATGCCTAATGATGTTGAAAACGAAAAACCAAAATAAGTAGAAGTAATTTTCTCAATAAGAATAGCTACCCCTGTAAATCCACTTGATAATAAATTTGCAGGTTGAATAAAGACTTGAATGACATACGCTTGACTTAACGCAGAAATCAAAACACAAAGAAATGTTACCAATGTTCTTGCTTTTTTATTTTTATTTAGTTTTTTTAGCATATACTTTTTACAATTTTTTCAACCAATTCTTTGGATACAACATCATAATCATTTTCATGAGGAGCAGGGGCATAAGCATAAGAAACTTCATGTCTGTGTGTTGTTGCATCATTGACCCAATCTTTACAAGAACTATGAACTTGATAAATTCCTGTATACTTCATCATTTCTTTGGCGTTACTTGCATTCATGCCACTTCCTGCAAGTATTTCAATTTGACTTCCATATTTTTCTTGTAAATCTTTAATTAAATCTTTTCCATCCATTGCTTTAGGTTTTAACCCACTTGTTAGAATACGATCCACCCCTAATTCAATTAATAATTCTATAGAAGCATAAGGATCTTCAACACAATCAAAAGCACGATGAAAAACCACTTCTCCTTGATAACTTTTTATAATTTCAATCATTTCTCTTGTTTGTTTAAGACAAATAGAACCATCTTTATTTAAACAACCAAAAGCAATACCATCGGCTCCATTTTCTAATAAAGACTTTGCATCTTCTTTCATCACTTCAAATTCAATCTCGTTATAACAAAATCCTGCACCTCTTGGTCTTACCATTGTAATTACTTTTAAATTTGTATTCTTTTTTGTAAGTTTTAAAGATGCTAGAGATGGTGTTAAACCACCTAAATATAAAGCACTATTAAGTTCAATGCGTTTTGCCCCACCATGATAAGCATTTAAAGCATCTTCATAACTTCCACAACATATTTCGATTATTCTTTCCATACTCTCTCCTATAACATTCCTAAATAGTAGATTCCTAATGCATATATTTTTGCATTTTTAATCAAATCCTCAATTTTCATCCATTCATTTGGTTGATGTCCAATACCTTTTTGACCCGGAAAACTTGGACCAAAAGGAACAATATTAGGCATTAATTTAGCATAAGTTCCTCCTGTAGTGGTAACAGGTGTTCCATCTAACTGCGTTATTTGTTCATATGCCTTAGATAATAAAGAAACCATTGGACAATCTTTTTCAAATTTTACAGGAAAATAATGTTGAACACATGTCACTTCCATATTTTTTGCTTTTTCTCTAATTGTTTCAACAATTGTTTCTAGCGTCATATTTGCAGGATAAGAAAATGTGACCGAAAAAACAAGTTTACTTTTTTCATGTTTCAATACAAAATTACGCATTTCATTTATACCAAATTCTTCATCTTTAAAATCTAAACCGAGTTTTTCTGCATTCGTATTAGCATTTAAAAAATAGTTATTAATAAACAAAAAAAATTCATCAACTTGTTTTTCTTTAGCACTTATTTCAATAACAGCTCTTCCTCTTTCTCCATAAACAACAGGATACTTACAGTCCGGTGTCCACCCCATGACTGGCGGCTTTTCATGTTTTAAATAATACTCTAAATCTTTAAATCCAGTTTCTTCATCACAGCCAAAAATAATTCTTACAGGCTTATGAAGTTTAATATTTAGTTCTTTAATCGCATATAATGCATACAAGCATGTCATAATTGGACCCTTATTATCTAATATTCCTCGTGAATAAATATATCCATCTTCTTCATACGCACTAAATGGGGGATGTTTCCATCCTAAACCTGTAGGTACAACATCTAAATGTCCAATAATGCCAATATAATCTTCACCTTTACCATATTGTGCATATCCTATATAATGATCTAAATTTTTTGTTTCAAATCCCAAAGATTGAGCAATTTCTAAAACCTTGTCAAGTGTTAAAGCAATATCTTTACCAAAAGGTGCCCCTTGTTGAAAAGTTCCTTCAACACTTGGCATTTTTACAATCGTTTTAATATCCTCGATCATTTTTAAAGAAAGCATATCTATTTTTTTTATAATTTCTTCTTCCATACTATTTTTCCTCCAAAGGTGCCATCCTTGTTTTCATATAATGATCAAGCCATTCTTGACTTGCAACTTCATGAATACATTTTCCATCTTTATTTTTTGTAAGATAAACAATAGGTTCTTGATTTTCCGTTGCCACCGCAAATGAAAATCCTTCAATATTAGTTGCAACTCCCCATTCTCCTTTATTATTCATTGCAATTAACGATAGATCCCCTGCATGACCTCTTCTTTCTTTTAAACGATGATCAAGTTGATTAACTGCTTTTTCACAAGCTGCTTGAGGGTGCATACCTTCTGCCATTAAGCGAACGATTTCATAAGAAATACATCCTTTCATTAGATCTTCTCCCAATCCAGTTGCTGAAGCTCCACCTACACTTGAATCAACATAAAATCCTGAACCCGCTATAGGTGAATCTCCAACACGTCCTTTTTTCTTCATAAATAAACCACTTGTCGAAGTTGCTGATGTCATTTTCCCTTGTTGGTCAAGACATACCATACCAACTGTATCATGTCCTGCATAAGGTTTTATTTCTTGTTCACGGACTTCTTTCACTCTATTTCTATAATGGATTTTAGCACGATCTGTAAGCATGTTTTTACGTTCAAAGCCTTCTTTATGAGCAAATTTTTCAGCCCCTTCTCCAACTAAAATATTATTTACTTTTTCTTTAGATAAGCGTCTAGCAATTGATACCGGATTTGCAAAATCTTTAATAGCCGCAACTGCTCCGATACTTAATGTATCTCCATCCATATAAGCTGCATCTAACTCTACTTCCATTTCTTCATTAGGAAGTCCTCCATAACCAACTGATTTATAATAAGGAAAATCCTCAACTGCTTTTATTGCTGTTTCTATTGCATCTCCTGCATCTCCTTTTTCTTGTAAAATATGGCTTGCTTCACTAATTCCTTCAACAGCCATACGCCATGTTGCTATTATTCCCCACATTTTCTTTCCTCCTAGTAGAAAGGATGCTAAACAGCATCCTAAAAACAAAATTTTTCTTTAATTTCTTCAATTTCTTTTTCTTGGTAAAGAGCCTTTGCAAGAACACACATTCCCTCTAAAGACTCATTTAAACCTATACCACCCTTTTTAGGTGTTTTAATAATACATAATTTATCTTTATATTCGTTAATCGTTTCTTGATTATCATCTGACATGGCCGCAATTGCTTTAGAAGATGTATTTTGATTAATATCGTAAGCAATTCTTGCTGCCATTTTTCCATAATTCAAATAATTAAAACAAGGACCACACATTACAACATCAGGTTTTAATTTATTCACCATTGCACATAGTTTTCGACTTACTTCGTCAGGATTTTTTAGATACGTCCCGTCTCCACAATAAAGACATGCCACGACTTTTCCATCTACTTTCTTTAAAAATGGTTCCATCATAACTGCCGGACCAACAGCTTCCTTTTTTGCTCCTAAAGGAATATCATGATCGTCTTTAATACCAGCACCTGATTGAATTTGATCATAAATCATGATTATTTTCATAAATTTTCATCTCCTACAAATCATCAAATGAAAGATCATCTAATGAAATATCATCCTCTTCTTCTTCATCATTTTGCATATTTGTTTCTTCTTCAAGATATTGTTTATCCATTATTTTAATAAATGGCATATAGATAAAGATTCCTAAAATTAATAACAACACTTGTAAAAGAGCTCCTGCCCAATTTGTTGCAAGGAAACCAGAAATAACAATTGGTGTTGTCCAAGGAATATTAATTCCAGAACAAATTGGTACTAAATTCATAGCCATTGCAAAATATGAAATAACAATATTCACTGTTGGAACTAATACAAAAGGTATTAATAATGTCGGATTCAATACAATTGGTAATCCAAAAACAATTGGTTCATTAATTCCAAAAATACCAGGAACAAAAGAGAGTTTACCTAAATTTGTAATACGCTTTGATTTACAGAATAAAAGCATCGCAATAACTAATGATAAAGTAGATCCTGCTCCACCAAAAGTAGCAAATAAATCTTGGAATTGTTGGCAAATAATATGATGCTCACCAGCAATATTTCCTGCTGATAATGTTTGTAAAATTGGATTGAATACGGCACCAACAACCGAACCACCATTTACTCCAAAGAACCAAAATAAATGTAAGAAAATATAAGCAACAACCATTGCTCCTAATGTATCTCCTAAATTTAATAATGGTGTTTGTAAAAATTCAAAAATAATTTGGAATACATTTGTACCTAAAAAACCAAATAATAAGTTAATTGTAAAGAATACGATCATTACCATCGCCGCTGGAATTAATGCAGCAAATGATTCTTCAACTGTAGGTGGAACACCGGCTGGCATTTTAATTGTCCAACCTTTACGTTCCACATATGTATAAATATGGACTGATAAAAAAGCACACATAATTCCTACAAAAATTCCCTTTGATCCTACCCAACCTAAAGGAATACCACTTAAACTTACATCAACTGCTTTACCTGCCACATCAACACTACCGCTAATTGAATATGGCATAATTAAAAACCATGAAACAACGGCAACGGCTGCACCAAATATCTTATTTGTATTCATTTTTCCAGCAAAGGAATACGCTATACCAATTACAGCAAAGATTGCCATAATATCAAAAGTAGCCCCTGCTGGTTTTGAAATAAAAGATGCTAATGTCTGTCCTGTTGAAGAATTAACAACAGTTTTTTCTAAAAAATCAATCCAGGCTTGAATTGGAAAGTTCGCTATCAATAAAAAGATAGAACCTCCAATTAATAATGGAGTTGAAACAAGAAAACCATCACGAATTGACATGAGATACTTATTTCTCCCAATCGCCTCCGCTAGAGGCATTAGTATTTTTTCAAGTTTTTTCATCATAAGACTTGTCCTCTTTCTATTTTTTATTTGATTTAATCAGTTTAATTGCTGATTTTAATACTTTTTCACCATTCATCATACCATAGTCCGCTTGATCAATGACTGCAATAGGAATACCCGTATTTCCAAATTGTTCAACTGTTTCTTCGTACATATATTTCACTTGTGGACCTAGTAAAATACAATCAGGGGTATCTTTTTCTATAATTTCTTCAAGTTTATTGTGTGAAAAAGCTGCCACTTTAATAGGCAAATTGTGTGCATTAGCGACACTTTGCATATTACTCGCTAACATACTTGTTGACATTCCTGCACTACAAAATAAATAAATTTTTTTCATTCTTCTTCTCCCTTCTTATTTTTCTAACGAATAAAGACGTTGGTTCAATTTTATAATTTCAAGAGCCATCATTTTAATTGTTTCAGCAGACATAAGTTGATCTTCTGCATGCATCAATAAAATATTTGGTACAACTGTTTCACCATTTGCTTCTTTTTGTATCAAACCTGCATGTGCTTCATGTCCTTTTACAAATTCCTGATCTCCCTCTTTTATTTTTGCTTTAGCTAAATCAAAATCACCTTTTTCAGCAATTTTCATTGCTTCAATATAAGATGATTTTGCTACACCTACCGCAGAAATAATTTGAAAACTAACTAACTCTAAATTGTCCATTTTTGTTCCTCCAATATCTTTACATCTATTATTATAAATATTTCTTTATCTTTAGGCTGATAGAGACGTTTCCTAGCAATAGGAAATCAAACACTTACAACCTTTGTATTTCCTATATAGTCATGCATTGCACGATGTTCCTTGGTAAAAATAACCATCAACGTACTTATTCCTCCCACAACAAAACCAACATACATCATCGTTGAAACAATATTTACATGTATGCATAAAGAAACAAGTTGATGCCACAATGCACTTGCACTCACTAAAATACCTTCAATAACAATCATTCCTAAACCTTGTCTTAAAACCAATGATTTTAACGTTACTTCTTGATTATTATTTTGAATAATTTTAACTTTACAAATTCGTTTTCCTACAGTCTGTCCTTTATAAACAAAGAAAGGAATATAAATGTAGTAAAATAAAGCAAAAATTACTCCTATAATCCCCGCAATAAATCCATAAGGTTGTTGAATTTTTAATAAATTTTGTTTTAACATTGTTCCATACAATTTTTGTGAAACCACAGCAATTGGAAAAGCAGCACAAAGTGCTCCTAAATACCAATCAATAAAATAACTAAGCACTCTTCTTGTTAGAGGTGCATCTTTGTATATATTTCTTTTTGTCATATTCATTAGCTCCTAAGCGATAATTTCTTTCATAAATTCTTCATAATTATTTACTTCTAATAATTGTTCAAATTTCTTTGAATTAGCGACAATACTTGATAACCAATCAAAAAATATTTTTAATAAATGATTATCTGTTTCTCTAATTCCCAATAAAATAATAAATTTCACATCAAATTCTCCCCATTTCACACTTCTATCTAAAATCAATACAGAAATACATGATTTTTTGGTAGATACTTCTATAGAATGCGGAACAGCAAAACCATACATAAATGAGGTTGCTGAGACTGCTTCTCTTTTAAAAACATCTTCTTTGTATGCTTTTGTAGCTAAATCACTATCTATCAATTCATCACATAAATAATTTAAAATTTCTGTTGTATCATGAAATGTTTGATGAACATGAAATAAATTTTCTTTAATAAGTTTTTTTAACATCTTCACCACATCATTGTGATAAAGCTTATTATCTAATTCATTAAGAAGCTGAAATACTTTACTTTCATCTTCGTTATTTACAAATAAAGTTATTTGAAGAGTTGGTATGTCAAGTTGATGTTTTAAGGGAACTGTTGTTAAAATGAAATCTGGTTGACATTGTTCAACCTGCAATTCTTCAAAAAAATGAAATATCTCAAGAATTTCCATTCTCTCCCCAAATCTATTTTTTAATTTTTCTACACAAGGAATAGATAACATTTGATTATGAGGAATGATGACTATTCCCCGATGGCGATATATGCTTTGGCTTCTTTCATAAGCTGCTCCCAAATGCAAAGCAAGAAATGCCAGCTCGTTTTCGTTAATAGTGTATCCTGTGCATTCAGTAATAACCTCACCAGAATGTACTGCCATTTCAAAAACCAAAGGGTATTTTCTTTTAATTTCCTTTAAATAAAGATTTGTAACTTTAACATTATTCACCTGTCTTTCCAATAAAGACTGTAAATGTGTAATTAATCCAAGTTTTAAATCATAATCATTTGAAAGATCTATACCAAAATATTCCTTTATTTTATCTATAATTGTATAAAAAATATATTTCAAATTTTCACTTTCTTTTTTATTTCGATTATAGAATTTTCCACTTTTTCCCAATAAAAGATACGAAAATAAAACCACTTCATCTTCAATAACGGGTATATGTATCACTTGCGAAACTTTTGAAAAAAAATCTTTTGCCACCTTATATTCTAAACTATCCTTAAGTTTTTCATTATAAGTTTTATCTTCAATATAGTTATGATTAATAATTCTTTCTATTGAAACACCTGCATGTATCATAATCATAGGAAAACTCACATCTCTAATGTAGTAATCATTCATTTCACAAACTTCTTCTAATATATCTTTAACTTCTAATAAATCAAAATTTTCCCATAAATCAGCGATAGAATTTAAATTCATAAAATTCCCTTTAGTTTCTTCTGTCAACAAATCTTTATAAAGTTTTCTTTTATCTGCTTCATCTCCTACTAGATAAATTGTATTTTTATTACGAACAATTTTTAAACTTGAATAACTACTAATCATTCTTCTAATTTTCTTTAAATCATTATCTATTGAATATCCACTAATAAAAACTCGATCTTGCAATTGAATTAAATTAATTTCACTTTCTTTAAACAATAATTCCTGTATTAGCCAAACACATCTTTCATGTGATGTTTGTGGAATAATTTCCTTGGGTTCAATATCTTGTTTTGATAAAAGTGTTTGATCAATATGATAACCTTTCCTTTTATCAGCACTAATTAACAAACAATCATAAAATTGATTAATATGCTCTATATCATTACGAATCGTACGATCTGTAACATTTAGAATATGCGCCATCTCTTTCCCAGTAATCCATTTTTTATCATTCAAAAGATCAATTACATGCATTTGTCGGTCATTTAACATGTCTTTTTCCCTCCATTTATTATCATTATAACAGTAAATTCTTTTGCATAACATTAATTGTGTTTCCTAATTGTTAGGAAATAAAAAAACAAGGTTTCCCTTGTTAATCCTTAAAATAATAACCAACCCCAACTTCTGTTACAATAAAATGAGGGTGATTCGTATCTTTTTCTATTTTTCTTCTTAAAGTTGCCATAAATACTCTTAAAGCATTTTGATTCGAATGATCTTGATAACCCCATATTTCTTTTTGAATATAATTATGTGTTAATACCTTTCCTCGATGTTCTATCAAAAGTTTCAACAGATTAAATTCAATTGGTGTTAAATGAATTTCTTGTTCATCAATCAATACCTTCCGTGAAATAAAATCTACATACAAATAATCCTTTTGATAGATTTTCATTTCTTCCCCATCTTTTTTGGATAATCTTTTTGCTACTCTAATCCTTGCAAGAAGTTCTCCCATATAAAATGGTTTAACTACATAATCATTCGCCCCTAAATCAAGTGCTTTTATTTTTTCTTGTTCTTCTAAACGTGCCGAAACAACGATAATAGGCTTTGCGGATATCTTTCTAATTTCTTCAATAATTTCCAAACCATCCATATCTGGAAGTCCCAAATCCAAAATAACAATATCTGGTTGATGACTATAAAACAAACTCAACGCTTCATGTCCTTGACTCGTCATCAAAATACGATATCCCTCTTGTTCAAAAGACATTTGTAGAAAATGAGAAATATAGGGATCATCTTCTACAATCATGATTAAATCATTCATTAAACATTCAACTCCTCAGTAGGAATAGTAAAAACAAAACAAGCTCCTTGTTCATCATTCTTTGCTTCAATCTCTCCACCATGAGCTTGAATGATAGCTTTACAAATAGCCAGTCCTAATCCTATTCCTTTTTGACTATCATTTGAAATATTTGCATCTGTCACAAATTCATCAAAAATATGTTCTAATATATTTTTAGAAATACCAATTCCTGTGTCTTTGATACTAAACTCTATAGCATCTTTTATCTTTTTTACTTGTATAGTGATTTGATCCTTTTCTTTTGTATATTTTAAAGCATTACTTAAAATATTAATAAGTACTTGTACCATAAGTTTTCCATCAACATTGACTAATAATAAATCATCTGGTACTTCTACTTTAACATTCCTTTTTTCAAGTTCTGGTAAATGATGGATAGCTTCATAAATCAAATCATCAACAACCTCCAAGTTTTTATGTAAAACTAAATTACCACTTTCTATTTTAGACATATTCAAAATATTTTCAACAATTTGTATCAACCAATGAGCTTGATTATGAATATCTTTTGCTAGTGAATAAATATCCTCACGACTTAGATTTTCTTGATCCATCATCAATTGACTTGCCCCTACAATTCCTGTAAGTGGTGTCCTTAAATCATGAGAAATGCTTCTTAACATACTATTAAGCATATGTTCTCTTTCCATAGCTACTTTTATTTTTTCTTGTTCTAAATAAGTCAGTTCTCTTTCTAAAGCATTCCCTAATTGGTTCGCTGCTGCTTTGATAATAATCATTTGATCTTCATTTAAGTCTTGTTGACTTAAAATTTCAATACTTCCTAAAACTCGATTAATTCCTATAATAGGAATTATTTTTTTACTTTCTTCTTTTATTTCCAAGGAAATGTTTACTTCTATTTGAACACTTTCTTCAATATATTGTGTTCCTTTAGCTAAAATATGTTCTATTCCTGAAACATTTAATAATCTTTCTGATAAAATATAAAGCTGTTTTGAAATACTTTCATTCTTTTTTGAAATAATAATTTGTTTTTGAAAACGATCTGTCAAACTACATGCAATAATAGAGGTCATCAAAAAGAATATAATAAGCATAAAATCATTAGGATCACTAATATGAAAATCATAATTAGGATTAATATATAAAAAGTTAAAACATAAAACACTAACGATAGAAGCTAATAAAACATAAAAATAACCTTTCGTAAAAGTCGCTATCAATAAAACACCAACAATAAAAACCATTAAAATATTTTCTTTACCAATACTCATTGAATTTAATGTTTGAGAACAAAATAATTCAGTAGAAATAATAACTATAAAATAAATAAAATAACGAATTTTTTCTTTCATATTACCACCAAAAGATATCATGACATACACTTTAAGATCATATCAACATCTTTTTTCTTACCAATAACTAAAAGATGATCTTCTGCGTTAAAGACATAATCAACAGATGGCAGAAAATCCGTTTTATATTCTTTTTTTATACCTATAATATAAACATGAAAAGCAGCACGAACATTCGTTTGTTTAATCGTTTTTCCAAGCCATTGTCTAAGTGCTGGAATTTCATAAATAGAATACTCATTATCCAATTCAACATAATCATATAAGTTATCATTACTTACACGAACAGCAAGTTTTTCTGCACTATCACGATTTGGATAAATCACTTCATCCGCTCCATTTTTTAATAAAAATTTGGCATGAATATCTCTCGTTGCTTGTGAAATAACATACTTTGCACCCAATTCTTTTAAAAGACTTGTTATTTCTAAACTACTTTGAAAGTTTGTTCCAATACATACAAAACAAATATCAAAATTAGCAACACCAAAACTTCTTAAAACATCTTCATTCGTACAATCCCCAATCTTAATGTTAGAAATTAATTTTGTGAGATCTTCTAAACGTGACTCATCTTTATCAACGATCATCACTTCATTACCAAGTGAAATCATATTATTTGTAAGATGGTGTCCAAAACGACCCATTCCTATAATTAAAACTGTTTTCATAACTCCTCCTATCCAATAGCAATTTTCTCTACTGGATTTTTACAATTTGATATTCTTTTTTTCTTTGTAAGAGACAGCGCTAAAGTTAAGCTTCCTACTCTTCCACAATACATTAATAAAATAATAACTATTTTAGAAACAACTGAAAGTTGCCGTGTAATTCCTGTTGATATCCCTACTGTACCTAATGCTGAAAAAACTTCAAAAAAAACATCTTGCATAGGTAATGTAGGCTGATTATCAAAAATAACCATTGAACTTACAATAATAAATATAAAATTAATTAGAAATACAGATGCTGCTTTTTTTATTGTTTTACTATCAAAGCGTCGGTTAAAAGCATTTGCTTCACTCTTATTTGTCATTGTTGCATAAACAAAAATCAACAAGACACTGAAAGTCGTGGTTTTAATACCACCTGCTGTTGATCCTGGACTTCCCCCAACAAACATCAAAAGCATCATCAATAAACTGGTTGCCGGTCTTAAATTGGAAACATCGATCGTATTAAATCCTGCTGTACGACAAGTAACTGATTGAAACAATGAAGCAAGAATCGCTTCTTCTTGATTTAAAGAAGCCAATGAATGATGACATTCAAAAACATAAAAAAGAAAAGCGCCTCCTAAAATAAAAAGAAATGATGAAACAAGAACGATTTTTGTTTGTAATAAATAATTTCTAAACTTAAATTTCTTTTCATAGAGATCTTGCCAAACAATAAAACCAAGACCACCAATGATAATTAAAACCATAATTGTTATATTCACAATGAAATTGGAAGCATAAGGAACAAGAGAACCATAAGGTTCAAGAGTTCCTAACACATCAAATCCTGCATTACAAAATGCAGAGACGGCATGAAATATTCCTAAATAAATACCTCTAGAAATTCCAAATTTTTCACTAAAAACAACACTTAAAATGATAGCACCTATTCCTTCAAAAAGAAAAGTCCCTTTAATAATATGTTTAACCAGTTTTACCCCACCAGAAAGCTTTAAAGAATTCACACTTTCTTCAATCAAACCTCTTTGTCTTAAACTAATTTTTTTCTTCAGATATGTTGCTAGAAAAACACCAATCGTGATAAAACCCAAGCCCCCAATTTGAATCAAAATCAAAATAACAATCTGACCAAAGAGTGTCCAATGCGTCGCTGTATCATACACAACCAGCCCAGTTACACAGGTTGCACTCGTCGCTGTAAACAAAGCATCTAAAAAATTAGTATGTTCACTTGCCCATGGCATTAAAAGCAAACACGTTCCAATCAAAATAACAAGTGCAAAGCCTAATGCTATAATTTCAACATTTGTTCTTCTTTTGATCATATAATTTTTTAATAATCCTTTCTATATCTTCCTTTTTTTGAAAGATATCAATATTATCACTGTAAAGTTCTATATAGTTTTGTTCACCACATAAAGCATAGACATGGGTATTAAACATATCTCTTTGAATTCGATAATTCATCAATAAATTGTAATAATCATCCTGACAACAAAGAATCACATATTGATAACTTTGTTCAAATTGATAAATATCTTGTTTGCTCATACATTTAATTTTTTTATTTTCATATTTTTTTATATCTTTATATTGATCTTCATAAATAACCAATACATCTGGATGTTCTATAGTATCTAATACATCATCTACTTTTATCATTTGTCGATAAATAATAACTAAAATACCAATCAAAACAACCACTAACATATAATCTATCATAGTAATCCCCTTTTTACTTTTATTATAAAATTAGAGGCATTAAGATAGTGTTAAGATACATCCTTTAACCATTAATAAAACATAAATAAAAAGGATCAAGATAATTCTTGACCCTACCAATAATCTCTTTGTTGGTCTGTGACTTCTAGTGTTTTTGTATTTACTAAATAAAAATCAACAAGACTTAGTGTACTCGTTTTTTTTATATACTTTTCTAAAACAATTTCATAATCTTCATCATTATTTTTATATTTATTAAAAACAAGAGATAATGTATATTCATCATTTGTACTTACAACTGCATAGGGATAACCTTTCGCATTCAATTGGTAATCAAAGCATGGACTTTCTAATTTATTTTGTGCTATTAAAAGATCATAAACCTTTTCAAAATAAACTCTTTCTGGATCATCTTCATTTGTTGTCGTTTGATTTTCATTAGTTATATTATTCGTAGTCATACTTTCTTCTTGATTTGTTTGTTCTGTTTGATTTTGTGACTCTTTGCTTGTATCTTCATCGTCTGTTTGAGATTTAAACTGTTCTAAAGGATTTGAAGCTAAACGTAATATTAAATCTCTTTCATTAGAAAGATCATAAAGTCTTATAGCATTTTGTTTTTCTAAAATATAAATAAAGTAATAATTATTATTATATTTAAAGTAAAGCATATGATTATTAATTCTCTTTAATTTTAAAACTTCAGAAGAATAATTCTTTTTAAAATAAACTTCATTATTTTCAAAAGATAAGCTATATTCTGTTGAAATATAAGTTCCCATATAGGTTTGATTATTTATTTTTAAAAGTAATTGATCATTTTGATCTTCTTTTTCTAAAGAAATTACTTCTATTTTTTGATTTTCTAAAATATAAAGAATACTTTGATAATTACCAACTTTTGCCTTATTAGAGACATTCTTTATTTGTCTTTCTAACTTTCCATACCCCTTTTTATAACGACTATATAGTGTAAGTTTTTGATCTTGTCGTGTATAAACCCTACCATTATCTAAACGATGAATATCATTACCTCCAATAAATGGTAAGGCAATGTAGAATACAATCAATAATAAACTCACATAAAGACCAATTCCTTTTTTAAACTTCTTTGCCACGAAAAAGATAAGCGCTACTCCTAATAGAATACTTGTTATTTGAATAACAGGTATAAGAATCGTTGAAAAAGAAACCATTTCAACATGATTTACATAACTATAAATACTACCTAATACAAGATTTCCTAAACTTAATGAAAAAAACATAACAAGAATTGCCATACAAAAAATAAAGAGTTTTGTTTTTTTAACATTTATAGGTTTTGTATTCTTCGCAAATTGATTTAAATAATCATAGAGTTTTTCATCTTTTTCTATCACAATAGAATAATCAATAAAATTCAAAGTTATGGTTTCTTTTGAAACAACATAATTTTGTAAATCTTTCATTTCAATGAATGTATTGTTGTAGAAAAAACGATTTTCTTCATCAATATAAACAAGATCATATCCTAATAACTTTTTCTTTTTCCTAAAATTTAAATTTATAACGGCCATAGCAGCCACAAAAAGAATAATCCAGGCATAATCGAAATCATATAAAATACTTTCCAAAGCAAAAGCTAATAGTAAAACATATAAAGATAAAGTAGCTAATTGTTTATACATTTGTTGTTTGATTATATTCTGATATTCAAATTCTTTAATATGTAATTCCATAGGTATCACCTCTTTTATTTTAAGTTATTGATGTTTATCTAAAAAAGCAATGATTGTTTGATAAACGTCTTCATTATAAAAAATACTTCTTCCATGATCTGCGTCATGAACTCTACCAAAGGTTACTTCATAATGATATTCTTTTAATTTTTCATAAAGCTCGATACTTTGGGTAATTGGTACAACATGATCTTTATCACCATGAAGAATAAGAAAAGGCGCTAAATTCATCTTTTCTTTTACATAAGTCATAGGTGATGCTTCTATCAAAAGTTCTTTATCGAGTGAACCTAAAAAATCAATCACATTTCTTTCTTCTTTCCAATCATATTTACTATACCAATCATTAAAAGTCATAAAATTTGTAACACCGTATAAATCAATAATGCCTTTGAATTCATATTTCTTTTGTAAAGCTATTAATAAAGCAATATGCCCTCCTGATGAATCTCCACTTAAAAAGACTCTACTTAAATCAATAGGATAATCTTGATAATTTTCCTTTAAATAGTCAATAGCTTGAATAACATCATTGACTTGTGTTGGATATTTATAATTTGGTGCTCCATGATATTGTACAATCGCATAGGCGTATCCTGATTTGACAATTGGCATAAAATCAAAAATGTGATCATTCATGTCTTGTTGATACCATCCTGAACCTTGAACATGAATAATCAAAGGATATTTTCTTTGTTCATCTAAAATCGTATTTGGAAAAAGAAAACGAATAAGACAATGATCTTGATAATAGACATCATGCATACGACATCTTAAATTTTCTTTATTTCCTTTTAATTCTAAAGCTCCTTCGATATCTTTAGTATATCTAGGAAATGTTTCATACGAATAATCTTTTACTTTCATAAAAACCCTCCAAAAAATAAAGGACAAAGTCCTTTAAATACTTTTTACAATTTTTTCAACCAATTCTTTGGATACCACATCATAATCATTTTCATGAGGAACAGGGGCATAAGTATAAGAAACCTCATGTCTGTGTGTTGTTGCATCATTTACCCAATCTTTACAAGAACTATGAACTTGATAAATTCCTGTATACGCCATCATTTCTTTAGCGTTACTTGCATTCATGCCACTTCCTGCAAGTATTTCAATTTGACTTCCATATTTTTCTTGTAAATCTTTAATTAAATCTTTTCCATCCATTGCTTTAGGTTTTAACCCACTTGTTAGAATACGATCCACCCCTAATTCAATTAATAATTCTATAGAAGCATAAGGATCTTCAACACAATCAAAAGCACGATGAAAAACCACTTCTCCTTGATAACTTTTTATAATTTCAATCATTTCTCTTGTTTGTTTAAGACAAATAGAACCATCTTTATTTAAACAACCAAAAGCAATACCATCGGCTCCATTTTCTAATAAAGACTTTGCATCTTCTTTCATCACTTCAAATTCAATCTCGTTATAACAAAATCCTGCACCTCTTGGTCTTACCATTGTAATTACTTTTAAATTTGTATTCTTTTTTGTAAGTTTTAAAGATGCTAGAGATGGTGTTAAACCACCTAAATATAAAGCACTATTAAGTTCAATGCGTTTTGCCCCACCATGATAAGCATTTAAAGCATCTTCATAACTTCCACAACATATTTCTATAATTCTTTCCATAATTAACCTCATTTTTTAAATAGTATTTTTTCTTTTGTATAAGGATGAATAAAACTTATTTGTACACTTTCTAAATAAAAGTTCCCTTCCTTTGATCCATAAAGAACATCCCCCGTTAAAGGATGATGGAGAGAAGCCATATGCACCCTTATTTGATGAGTTCTTCCTGTCACCAATTCGCATTCAACTAACGTTTGGTTTTCACGTTGTTCTAAAATATGATAATACGTTTTAGCGTATTGTCCTTTTTCATCAATGATTCTTTTTGTGGAGTCTTCACTTTTTAATAGAGGTTGTTCTACATAACCATCTTCTATTAAATGACCATCCACTAAACAATGATAAATTCTTTGGACTTGTTTAATATCTTTTGAAAGCAAAGCATGAGCTTGTGAGCTTTTCGCAACAAGCATATAACCAGAAGTATCTTTATCTAAACGGTTGACAAGATGGATTTGGCTTTGAATTCCTTTTTGTTTGTAATAATACATAAGTGCATGGCATAAAGTATGACTTTGATATCTTTTAGTAGGTATGCACGGCATTCCTTTTTCTTTATCGATAATTAAATAATAAGCATCCTCATAAATGATTTTTAAGGGGATGTTTTCTGGTTGAATCGATGACTCTTCTTGAGGAAAGATGATTTCTAATTGATCTCCTTTTTGAAGAAAGTAGCGTACCGTTTGACTTTTTCCATTAACAAGAAAATCACCCTTATTTTTAATCCTTTTAACCATTGCTTTACTAATTGGTAATTCTTGCAAATAATCTCTTAATAAAATATTCTTTTCTACTTCTATGATCATGAATTAATAAAAGCTCTTCTTACTCTTTTAATAAAAGACATTTCTTTATATTCAATAAAATTAACATAACGTTTTCCAATCGTCACTTCAATACTTTCTACATCATCCATTTGTAGATGAATATGATCAATTCCAATTAAAGCATGTTTAAATTGATTTCCTTCAAGTTTAATCGTTTGACTCTCATCTAAAATCAAACTTGAACCTAAAGAACGATAAGCATTATGATGAATCCCTGCCACTTCTGTCATTTGCATCAAAGGAATACCTGGATAAATAATTGCTCCCCCTAAAGATTTATTATAAGCTGTTGAACCTGAAGGCGTTGAAACACATAAACCATTCCCTCTAAAGACTTCAAATAAAACGTCATTAATATAAACATGAATGACTTGTGCTTGTAGTCCTTGATCAAGTCTTAACTCATTTAAAGCATAATACGTTTCACTTTGGTTCTTTTTATTCACTTTTATTTCTAAAAGATAGCGTTTCATTGTCGTAAATTCTCTTGAGGTTACATCTTTAATAAATTGATCTACTTGGTCTACTTGATAATCTGTATAAAACCCTAATGTCCCCGTATGTATTCCTACAAAACAACAATCTTTATTTAAATAATGATGAACGGCTTCTAAAATCGTTCCATCACCACCTATAGAAATCACTAAATCAGGATTTTGATCATCATACATAAAAAAATCTTTTAAGCCTTCTTTAATTTTTAAAGCTGTTTCTTTAGAAAGAGCATCATTTCTTATCATTAATGCGTATTTCATCTTTCAACCCTCCATATAAGTGTATTATAATATATCCAGAACATTAAGCAAAGAGGCAACGTTATGGAACATATTGAAATTGAATTTAAAATGTTATTGAATGAAAAATTATTTCATCAAATACTTAAAGATTATAAGGAACAAATTACAGATTCTTACCAACAAACAAATTATTATCTTTTTCATCCTGAATTAGAAAAAAGAAAATATTCTTTAAGAATTAGAGAGAAAAAGGGAAGTTATGAACTCACTTTAAAAAGACCTGCCAAAGAAGGTTTAAAAGAACTTAATCTTGATATCAATCAAGAAATCAAAGAAATGATTTTTAATCATCAGGATATTTCAAATGAAATCTTTGATTTATTAAAAGAAGAAAATATTTATATCAAAGACTTACAATGTGGAGATTATTTAACGACAATTCGTCATGATATTTTATTACTCGATGGTATGCTTTCTTTAGATGAAAACGAATATAATCATCATCATGATTATGAAATAGAATTTGAAGTCAATGATTCAAAAAAAGGACTTGAAACTTTCAAAGAAATCATCAAACCTTATCATCTTCAATACACATCAAATTGTCCAAGTAAAATAAAACGCCTATTACAAACAAAGAACCAATGATTTAATAATCACTGGTTCTTTTTAAAAAAGCATTCATAATTAATAAAATAATTCCTACAAAGAAATAAGCTGAACCACAAATATACATATATTTAATGGATGGTAATTGAATATCCATTGTTGAAGAAATCATTGTTGTTAAACCTAAGACAATTGTAAAAGCTATTAAGAAAGTTAAAATTCCTGATAATAAATATGTTACAGATAAACATTTAGTAATAAGTTTATCTTGGCAAGATATTAGAATTAAATAAACTGTTGAAATAATCATTAAGACAATACTGATCATTGTATTTGGTTTATTTTTTAATTCATAAGCTTTTTTTGCCAGCTTTAATTTTTCATTACTGTTTATCGTATCTTGAATCTTATTAACCACTTGTTGATGAGCACCACTTAAATCAATTTGATTCATCGCTTGATCATAAAGCGATGAATAAATAACTTTAGGAACAGTAGGTTGAATAAGATCATAAACATCTTCTTTTTTATTTTTCAAAACTTCTTTTAATAAAGAATCATCATATGTATTTTCACCTAGCATCGCATCATTGATGGCTGTATCTACATATTCACTAATGAGTTTTTGAGTTGTAGGATCTTGTTGAATAGAAGTAACAACTTCTCTTGCTTTATCTTCATCAACATTTAATGTTTTAAAAGCATCTTTACATGAATCAACTAAAGCATCAGTTACAGTAGAAGATTCAACCACATTTGTAAGAATGTCATTTATCATTAAATGACTTAAAAATAATGAAATTGCAAGATAAAAACAAGAAAACATTAATGTAAGTGTTGCGATTAGTTTTAATATCTTTTTCATAATTTCTCCTAAAAAAGAATCAATTAAATTGATCCTTTTTCTCTATCTTTTTCATATTCTTTTTTAAAGTTTAAACAATCTTTATTACTGAATTGTGGACAATGATCTAAATCTTGACATTCTGCAAGTTTTCTTAATTCTTTTGGAATAAAGACACGAATTTCTTCAGCATTATAACCTACTTGAAATCTTCTTTCATCAATCATAATAGGTCTTTTTAAAACAGAAGGATTTTCTTGTATGAATTTAATAAGATCATTGATTTTCATTGAATCAATATCAATATCGTTTTCTTTAATAATTTTACTTCTTTTAGAAATAATATCATCTGTTCCATTTTCACTACGTTCTAGTAATTCACGGAGTTCAGATTCTTTTAATAAAGTTGAAAAGATATTTTTTTCAACATAAGGTATTTTATTTTCATTAAGCCAAGACTTTACTTTTCTACAAGAAGCACAACTTGGAGCAGTATAAATACGAATCATATTCTATTCCTCCTTTGTTCACATTATACATCAATTTTATTTTTTGTATATTCTTTTTTGAAATCCCCTTGATTTTTAAATAGAACATTTCTATAATGTTTTTAAAGACTTTGAAGGAATATAAGTATTTTATATAAATTGTTTAGAAAGCTTGTGGGTGATGCAAACAAGTCTTTTATATAAAAGAAATTGGGATTCTGGAGTTGTAAAAGGCATGAGTCTTTTACCGTTCATTGCGTTAAAATAAAGTGCGTATAAAATTTATACGAATAAAGGTGGTACCGCGTTCAAACGTCCTTTTTTAGGACGTTTTTATTTTTAAGGAGGAATATTTATGAAAAGAATGCTAAGTGGAATTAAACCAACAGGAAGAGTAACTTTAGGAAATTATATTGGCGCTATTAAACCTTTTGTTTCTTATCAAGATGAATATGAAATGATCGTGTTTGTCGCTAACTTACACTCAATGACCATTTATCAAGAACCTAAAGATTTAAGAAAAAATACGAAAGATCTTATTTCTTTATATCTTGCAGCTGGGCTTGATCCAAAGAAAGTTACATTATTTTTACAATCTGATGTTTTAGAACACGCTCAACTTGGTTGGTATTTAGGATGTATGGTTTCTATGGGAGAACTTTCTCGTATGACTCAATACAAAGATAAAGCAAGTAAACTTAAAAAGGATGAATCTATTGGAGCAGGGATTTTCAATTATCCTTCTTTAATGAATGCTGATATTTTATTATATGATCCTGATTATGTACCTGTTGGTGAAGATCAAAAACAACATTGTGAACTTGCCAGAGATATCGCAGAGAGATTTAATAATCGTTATAGTGAAACATTTAAATTACCTGAACCTCTTGTTCCAAAAGTTGGTGGACGTATTATGGATTTACAAAATCCTACAAAGAAAATGTCTAAATCAGATGAAACAGGTAAAGGATGTATTTATATTTTAGATGATATTAATGTTTCTAAAAAGAAAATCATGTCAGCTGTCACAGATAGTGATAATCGTATTTATTATGATGTTAAAAATAAGCCAGGTATTTCTAACTTACTTACTATTTATTCTATTTTAAGTGGTGAAAGTATTGATTCATTAGTTGATCGTTATCAAGGTAAAGGTTATGGTGAATTAAAAAAAGATCTTGCTGAAGTAGTTGGTCAAGAATTACAAAAGATTCATGATAAATATAATGAAATCAATCAAGGAAATTATATTGATGAAATCTTAACTGAAGGAGCTAATAAAGCACGTTATATGGCAAGAAAGAAACTTGCGAAAGTAGAAAGAAAAATAGGAATTACAATTAAGAAATAAGCATTGCTTATTTCTTTTTGTATTCCTTTTTAGTAAGTTCATGGAAAAGCACTTCATGAATAAAGCTAAAGCCTTTTTCTATCTTATTTTTTAAATGATTATATTTTTGAATACTTTGTTCATCTTGAATATTCAGTTGATAACAAAGTTTTAAAAAGGCTTCATAATCTTCGATATAAAGTTCATCTATTTTTTGTTCAATATATTGTTTCTTTAAGCGTTCGTTTCTGGTTAATCCATATTCTTTCATTTCACCTTCATCATACATTTGATAAGGAATATCTTTTAAAGCTAAAGACATTATTTTTTTATTCATTTTATCCCGATCACAAAAATCAAAAACACTGCGATAGCATACTTTACCATTGATATCTGTTTCAATAGCTAAAGCATAATTACCATCTCCAATGGCAAAAACTTTTTGACATAAAGAAGGTTCAAAAATATGGAGACATCCATAGATAAAATCATGGAGTGTTTGTTTGTCTACTTTATAACAAGATAGGGTTGAGATAATTTCAATATCATCTCCATGAGCCCATTCATAGGGCTCTAATAATTCTTCATCTTCTTTGACCCAATTAACAATCATAGAAATTCCTCCTTTTTTAATATATGCTATTTCTTAAAAAACATGTTTTTGTATATTTTTATGATATTTTCATATATAATGGGTGACGAGGTGAAAATATGAATTTAATTAAGGATATTATTGTCTATGCTATTCTAGGCGCTATTCAAGGTTTTAGTGAACCTATTCCTATTTCTAGTAGTGGACATTTAGTTTTATTTCAAAGTATTTTTGAAAAGTTAGGTTTAATGGTTCCACAAATGAATGATGTAACTTTTGAAGTGATCGTCAATACAGGATCATTACTTGCCATTATGTTTTATTATCGTCAAGATATTATTCGTTTAATCAAAGCATTTTTTGGATATATTGCTAAACCGCAAGAAAGAGATGAATTATTACCAGATTTTAGATTTTGTATGTTATTAATTGTGGCAACAATTCCTGCTGCAATTGGTGGTGTGTTCTTAAATGATTATATTGAACATGCTTTCTCTAATCCAAAATTAGTAGGATGTTGTTTACTTTTAACTTCATGTTTTTTAATACTTATTCACAAATTTGGTTATAAAGGAAGAAGAACAGCAAAAAATATGAATTTGTGGGATGCTTTAAGAATGGGATTTTTCCAATTATTAGCTTTACTTCCTGGTGTATCTCGTAGTGGTTCAACACTTACCGGAGGAATGCTTGGTGGCCTTGATCAAAAAGCTGCACGAGATTTTTCATTCTTTATGTTCATGCCTGTAAGTTTTGGGGCTATCATTTTAAAATTAAAAGATTTCTTAACAAGTTCAACAGTTGCTGCTTTATGGCTTCCTTATTTAATTAGTTTTATTGTCAGTGCCATTGTCACATACTTAGCACTTAACTTATTATTTAGTATTTTAAATAAGAAGAAATTAAATTACTTCTCATATTACTGTTTTGCAGTTGGTATTATCGCAATTTTATTCTTATAATATAAAAAAGATTTATAGACAAAATCATGTTTATAAATCTTTTTCTTTTTTTATTTTTTAGCAATAACTTCTACTTCAATTAAAGCCCCTTTAGGAAGTTTAGCAACTTCTACAGCAGATCTTGCAGGATAAGGTTCTACAAAGTATTCAGCATAAATACCATTAACTGTTGTAAAATCATCCATATTATCTAAAAAGACAGTTGTTTTAACAACATTAGAAAATGATAAACCTTGACTTTCTAGTAACCCTTTTACATTTTTTAAAGCTTGATGAGCTTGTGCTTCGATTCCTTCTGGCATTTCACCTGTACTTGGTACTAGAGGAATTTGTCCTGAGAAAAAATACATATCCCCTACTTGTATTCCTTGACTATATGGACCAATAGCTCCTGGAGCTTGATCTGTTTTCACTACATTTTTCATTTTTTAATCCTCCTTGCCATATAATTATAACAAACTCTTCATATATTAAAATGCTAAAGTTGTATTTTTTTAGATAAAAAGTATAATTAATTAAAAGGATGTGTTGTTATGAAATATGGTCTTGTTTTATCTGGTGGAGGTTCTAAAGGAGCTTATGAATCAGGTTGTATGAAGGCATTACAAGAATTAGGATATCATTTTGATATTGTCACAGGAACTTCTATTGGAGCTTTAAATGGTTTACTTATTGCCCAAGAAGATTATCAAAAACTCTATGAATTATGGGATACTTTATCTTTAGAAAAGGTTTTGAAACATCCCATTCAATTTGATTTTTCAATTGAAAATCTTATGAATAATTCTTCAAATATTGGTCCTTTTTTAAAGTCATACCTTGATAAAAAAGGTGCTGATATTGAACCCCTTGTTCAATTAATTAAAGGACTTTACAATGGAAAAAAAGCAAAAAATTCACCAGTTAAATACGGTTTATGCACTGTTGCTTTTCCTTCAATGAAACCATTAGAGATTACCGTTGATGAAATGAGTGAAGAAAATATAGTAGAATATGCAATTGCTTCTGCTTCATGTTTTCCCGCTTTTCCAATTCACTACATTAATAAACAAGGATATATTGATGGCGGTTACTATGATAATTTACCAATCTCTCTTGCTTTAAAAATGGGAGCACAAAAAATTATTGCTATTGAGCTTAATCAAGAGCCAACGCATCAATATCTTTTACATCGTCAAAATATTACTTTTATTCGTCCCTCAAAACATTTAGGTGGCTTTCTCGATTTTAATCGTGAACTCTTAGATCAAAGAGTACGTCTTGGTTATCTTGATACTTTAAAAACTTTTAAACAGCTTAAAGGATATCGATTTTCTTTTTATAATGAAGAAATTCCTCAAGAAATTGCTTTATCTTTTCATAATCAAATTTTAAATTATGAAGATCATTACAACCATCATTTACTCACCATCAATGATGAAACACCTTTACTTGATTTATTAAAAGAAAAAACATATTTAGACTCTCTACAATTAGATGATTATTTTATTTTAGGTCTAGAACTCTATTTAGAAGAACATAATTATGATGATTTAAAAGTTTATCATTTTAATGAACTTATCCAAGAAATTAAAAATGATTTAACGCCTGATTTAAGAGAAATTGAGCGTTTGGATTTTAAAAATATTGCACAATCATTCAAAGAACTTACAAATCATCAAATCTTTAAAAATTATCTATCTTATTTTATTTCAAAAAAAGAAGAACACCTTAATTATGAAAATCTTTTCTTAAAAGAATTCGTTCTTGCCATGTTTATCTCATGTATTCTAAGCTATGATCCTTCATAGCTTTTTTTGACATCACTTTCTTTTTTCTATACACTAATAATTATAGAAAGTTGGGATTTTATGAAAAATATACTTAAACTTATTTTATGTGTTCTTGTTTGTTATGTCACTATTGGACTTGGTTGGATTACAAAAGATGTCATTATTCATGAAAATGTTAAAAATGGGATTGCGGTATTAGGTTACCATGGCGTAGTAAGTGACAAAGAAAAAAAAGAAAACTATGCGTCTAACCCTTATTTTATGTCTGTCAGCCAATTTGAAAAACAAATGAAATATTTAGCTGAAAATAACTATCAATGTTTATCCATGAAAGAAGTAGAAGACTATTATCATGGTAAAAAAGAGATTTCTAAAAAAGCTGTTTGTTTAACTTTTGATGATGGTTATAAAAACTTTAATACCGTTGTTAAACCAATTATAAAAAAATATAAACTACAAGCTACAAACTTTGTCATTGGTTACAAAACCAAAACCAACAATCCTCTTTACTTACAAAAAGAAGATTTAAAAAAAGATCAGTATGTCGAATATTACAGTCATTCTTATAATATACACCATATTGGACATCTTCCTTATAAAAAGAAAATTGAAACAATGACAATTGATGAAATAAAAAAAGACTTTGAAAAAAATAAAGATCTTGTGTCAACAGATTATTTTGCTTTTCCTTATGGTGTGAGCTGTCAAAATGCACAAGATTACCTCAAATCAAGTTCTGTCAAACTCGCTTTTAGTTATAATCAAAATAGGCACATGACACGTCACGATAAACAATATTTACTTCCCCGTTACCTCATGTTTTCTAATATGCCTTTCTTCCTATTTAAATGGTGGGTAGAATAAAAGAGAAGAATACAAAATCCTTCTCTTTTTGTCTATTTAATTAATAATTTTTAAAACATCTTCTTCATTTGTTACATTAAATATATTTAATGTAAGTTCATTTAGTTTTTCCAGCGATGTATTTGTAAGTTGTTTTTCTAAAGGACTTGATAAAGTTCCTAGTTTTACTTTAAGTAGGTCTTTTAAAGTATTTTGTTTTTCTTCTCGTTTTCCTTTTTCAAATCCAATTGTTTCTCCTTTTTCTAGTCCTAAGACTTCTCCTTCATTTCTTAATTTTTGAAATAATCTGTCCATTGCTTCACACATGTTGATTTCATCTCCTTCTGGTAATTCTTCTCTTTTAA